>Ga0116227_10001788_pt1 | contig 48704 bp, 50 predicted proteins | sample S1TSphgellanicum_FD_89693 | JGI IMG/M metagenome (GOLD analysis project Ga0116227, IMG submission 89693) | Host-associated microbial communities from peat moss isolated from Minnesota, USA - S1T2_Fb - Sphagnum magellanicum MG | ecosystem: Host-associated > Plants > Peat moss > Unclassified... | reverse complement strand
GAGCGGCCCGGCACAGGGCGACGAGCGCGACGGATGGCGACCGGCGGCAAATCCGTGGTGGATCGCGGTGGCGGTCACGCTGGCGGCCTTCATGGAGGTGCTCGACACCACCATCGTGAACGTTGCGCTGCCGCACGTCGCGGGCACGATGTCGGTGAGCTACGACGAGGCGACCTGGGCCCTCACCTCCTATCTGGTCGCAAATAGCATCGTACTGCCGATCTCGGCCTATCTCGCGCGCACGTTCGGCCGCAAACGGTATTTCGTCACCTGCATCATCGCCTTCACCATCTGCTCCTTCCTGTGCGGTATCGCGACCAACCTGACCGAACTCATCATCTTTCGGATCCTGCAGGGACTGTTCGGCGGCGGTCTGCAACCCAATCAACAGTCGATCATTCTGGACACGTTCCCACCCGCACAACGCGGCAAGGCGTTCTCGGTGACCGTGATCGCAACCGTGGTGGCGCCGGTCTTAGGTCCCACGCTCGGTGGCTGGATCACCGATAATTTCACCTGGCGCTGGGTATTTCTCATCAACGTGCCGATCGGCATCCTGACCACGTTCGCGGTCATGAGCCTGGTCGAGGATCCGCCGTGGGAGAAGCAAAAGAAAGGCAAGGCATCCACCGACTTCGTCGGCATCGGCCTGATCGCGGTTGGTTTCGCGGCTTTGCAGATCATGCTGGACCGGGGCGAGGATGCGGATTGGTTCGCAGCGAATTCCATCCGCGCGGCGGCGGCGATCGCCTTCGTCGGACTTGCTTCGGCGGTGGCGTGGCTGTTCTACACCCCCCGTCCGGTCGTGAATCTGCGCGTGATGAAGGATAAGAATTTTACTCTGGGTGCCATGGCAATCTCCATGTTCGCCATGATTCTCTACGGCAGCAGCGTGTTGATACCGCAACTCGCCCAGCAGCATTTAAGTTATACCGCCACGCTCTCCGGACTGGTATTGAGTCCGGGTGCCCTGTGCATCATCGCCTTGATTCCCTTCATCGGCATCCTCATGCGTTTCGTTCAGGCGCGCTTCATCATCACCACCGGTTTCTTCGTGCTGGGATGCGCCTTGCTGTACTCGCGCAACATCGCACCGACTATCGATTTCAAACACCTCGTGCTACTGCGCTGCGCGCAGTCCGCGGGGATCGGTTTTCTGTTCGTACCGACCAGCACCATGGCGTATCTGACGATACCCCGGCAACTCCAAGGCGACGCGGCCGCACTGTTCACCATGTTTCGCAATATTTTCGGTTCCGTGGGCATCTCGTTGTCGACGGCTCTGATCACTACACGCACACAGGCTCACATGGTCTATCTCGCCGGTCACCTGGGTCCCACCGATCCGGGCTACGTGGACGCCCTGGCGCGCACCGCGGAGTCCATCAAGTCGTACACGCTATTGGTGGGCGACGCCACACAAGCCGCGGTTGGATATATTTATCAAAGCCTCGTTGCGCAAGCGGGCCTGCTGGCCTATATGGATATATTCCTGTATTGCGCACTGGTCGCGTTCGCCTTCGTGCCGTTTACCTTTTTCTTCTCGCCGGTCAAGGCATCCGGCCCGATGAAGGAAGCGGGGTGATGCTACGTTCACGGAATCTCGCGGTCGCGCTCGTTACCGCGAGCCTTGCGTCCTGTGCGGTGGGGCCGAGCTTTACGCCATCGCTGCCGACCGTTCCGTCGAGCTTTCCGGCTCCGCCACAGGAGTCGCCGGCGTCCGGCGCCCTCTCGACGGATGAGCCGCGCGGCCCGGCCTGGTGGCAGGAGTTTCACGACCCCGAACTCGACACGCTGGAGGGGCGCACACAGCAGGGCAACCTCGATCTTCAGGCGGGGCTGCTGCGAATCGCCGCGGCCCGCACTCAGGTACAGGCCGCTCGAGCGCAGGGTCTACCGAGTTTGAATGCGTCCGCGAGCTACAATCGTGAGCAGCTCGGATTCGCCGGAATCCTCAAGGCTCACGGCGGCGCGGGCACGCTCGATCCCGCGCTGGTGTCGGAATTGACCTCGCCCGTCAGCCTGTACCAACTCGGATTCGATGCGTCGTGGGAACTCGATCTGTTCGGCAAGGTATCCCGATCGGTCGAAGCGGCCAAGGCGCAGAGCGTCGAGACGGTCGAGTCGCGTAACGACATGCTGGTGTCGCTCGAAGCGGAAGTGGCGCAAACCTATATGCAGCTTCGTGCCGCGCAGCTGCTACGTTCCATCACTCTGGGTCTCGTATCCGACGAACGAGAGATTCTCGAGTTGACCATCAGCCGGCAATTGCACGGCTTGGCGGACGAGGCCGACGTCGAATCGGCGCGCGCCCAAGTTGCCAGTCTCGAGGCCGAATTGCCGCAATACGATCAAAGTATCTCGGTGTCGCGGCACGCACTGGCCGTCTTGGTGGGGGAGTCTCCGGAGGCTTTGGACGTCGAACTCGCGCCGGCGGCGCCCCTGCCCGCGCTGCCGCGCATGATTTCCGTCGGGATTCCGTCGGCGTTGGCGCGGCGCCGTCCGGACATTCGGCAGGCGGAGGCGGCGTTGCATGCCGCCACGGCCGAGGAGGGCGTGGCCATGGCCTCGCTTTACCCCGACTTCTCTCTGACCGGCAGCGTGGGGCTGCGCAACACCAGCACGAACTACTTGTTCGACTGGGCCAGCAAGTTCTATAGCGCGGGTCCGTCTATTTCTCTGCCCATATTCCATGGCGGCGCCTTGGTGGCCAATGTGAAGATAGCGAAGGCCGAAGCCGCCGCGGCCGCTCTGACCTATCGCCAGACGGTATTGAACGCCTTGCGAGAAGTCGAGGACGGCCTGGTCAGCCTCGATCAAGACGCTATACGGCTGGCGGCACTGCGCGATACGGTGACCGCCAATCAGCGGGCCTTCGACATCGCCTTGCATTCGTACCAGGTGGGCCTGACTTCGTATGTGGCGGTGCTGACCCAGGAACTGCAGACGAATCAGGCCAAAGAACAACTCGCGCAGGCGTCGCTAACCGAAGTCACCGATCTCGTGAGGCTGTACAAGGCGCTGGGCGGCGGGTGGGAAGCGGATCCCGCCGCCGCGGCCTCGAACTGAGACACGCTTGCGCGATTGCGTGGCGTAACTACGGACGTCGGGTTGATGAATCGCCGCTCTCACGCCGGCGGCGATCCCGCTTGAATGCATCGATGGTTCGCTCGATGGCGACGACGATCAGAATGACATTCGCGATCGTTATCATCCGGTCGAGAAGACTGTCGTTACCGCGCATTCGCAGGCTTGATCACGTTGCGCGCCGACAGAGCGAGGTTCTGCGATTTGAGCTGGCTCTTGCAGACCCTGGAGGCTTCGTTATAAGAGATCGTCTTGCTGGCCGTCATCTGTTTCGACATGCATTCGGATAGCAGTCGTCGATTGATCGAGGCCTGCGATAGGGGACTGGCCGCCATGGCGTGAGTTCCAGCCAAGAGCAATGCGCCGAGGACGGCGCCGACCGATGACCACTGCATTTCTCGTCCCCCGAGACAGAACCAATACTAGATATCAGCGGGGGAAGTATGCCAACAGCGGTCGGGCGTTCAAGAAGCGGGGTTCCTCACCCGATGTCGGTGTTGCACCGACACTGGCCGGCAACGGCGGCAGTTCCAAGTTCTGTTCGTTACCCGCGTAGGCTGGAATCGTCAACGGAGCACGCTGGTAGCTCGTGGCGTGCCCCAAAGCGGCGTTCAGGTCACCGCGAGGCAAGCCCTATGGGCATGAGCTTTTGCACGAAGTGGTTCAGCGACAACGCGATCGGCGGCATGGCCGGGTGCTTGGTGGTCGCCAGAGCGTCGAGCAGGCGCTCGGCAGTCAGCACCGCGTCCGTTCCGGTAACGCAACCGATGTCGGCGCCCACTTCCAAGTAGGCGCGGGGCCGCTCGAAAAAGGACCGGCCCTCAACCAAAATCGCCAGTGCAGGGTTCATCGAGCAGGCTTGTACCGCGCGGATGGTGACGCGCATGGCTTGCAGTTCATGGTCGCGTAGCAGGGCGTTGCTCAGCGATAAATCCAGTACGTCGAACCACTGGTCGCGTACCAAGCCGCGCAGTGCGTTGTCGCTGCTCGGAAACTCACAACTCACGTCCCAGCCATCCCGCCAAAACAACTCCGAATCGATGGCCGCCGCAAGGCCATGAGGTTCGCCGGGTTGCGGAGCTATTAGAATCGCATGCCCGGGCCTGACCACATAATCCTCGTGAGCCATCGCGGCGCTCAGACGACGAATTTCGAGCTGTAATCGACCCAACGCCAGGGAAAGGTTGAATTCGTTGCACAGCCCTTCCTCGAGCAATCCTCCCAAACAGCGGGCTGCCGGTTCAAAGACCTCACGAATCAAGGGTTCCATCTTGGCACCCTGATCGATCAAGCGATGCACATAGAGCGTGCTCTCATTGCCGTCGGCGGCGAGCAGTGCACCCGCGAGTTCGGAGCCCGCCTTGCGGCTCGCGTGCCAGATTCTCGCGGCGGGATGTAGATCGCCTGGCCGAAAGTCGCACTGCGCCATGCGCGTGTCTGTAATGGACATGGCATGATTCAGGGCTACTCGAGGCAATACCACGTCGGCGAATACCCGGTCCCAGACGCTATCCACCAGTACGGTGGGTCGGGTTTTCAATCCCTTCAGCAACTCATCGGGTGCTTGGGCAACGGTCAGCGTGGTATCGAAACCATCACGCATCCGCCGTGCAAGGCGCATATCCCAGGAGCCAAAGAACCGCTCCGGCAGAACTTGTTCGCGCAGAATCTCGATTTCGCGGTGTCGATTGTCGCGGCGGATGGAATTCCAGACGCGGTTCAGGGCGGGTTCAGGGCCTTCGAGCCACTGAAAGAAATAGCCGTCATCGTAAATCAGCAGGCCGCTAAGGCCCTCGGTGTGATTCCGCTCTTGCGCGCATTTCAGCAGATCCGCGAGCGCCAATTCACTCGGTGGGGAGGTGGCGCGGCTGCGGTACGCCAGCATCGCGACATTCTGCGCATGAGCGCCGCGAACCCCTTCGCCGGCACCGATACGAGCCCCAGAGTCTTGATGCAGCATCTGCAGCCGTCCTTCAATTTTTAGTATTCAGCTAGGCGCGCTATTCGTGACAGGATTTTCATACTACTTCTATGGGGAGTCAATACCTGACGCCATTTTCCATATACTACCGTCCTGGTCTGGCTCATGGCCAGCGCCACGACGGTGACCATGGGGTATCGCCGCAACAAGCGGATCAGCGCAAGCCAAGCGGATCAAGAATCGACAGACTCTACCGGTCAGTCAATTCAGTGGCCGCTCGCACCGCCTTTGCGACTGGATTCGAATAGAAACCAGGTCCGCCGTTCCGTCTCGTCGATCCAGTTTTCAATCAAGCTCGCGGTGGCGATATCGCGAAGCTCATCCACCACGTCATGCACCTCCCGCAAGCGAGCGGCCAGGGTAATGTTGTCCTCCCGCAACTCGGCAAGCATGTCCAAGGGATCCACATACTCCGCATCGTTATCTTTGATGCGCTGCAGGGATGCAATGTGGCCGATCGACCGTAGCGTGGAGCCACCGGTCTTACGGATTCGCTCGGCGATGGGATCGGTCATCGCATAAAGTTGATCGGCCTGTTCGTCGAGCAGCAGGTGATAGTCGCGGAAATGCGGACCGCTCATATGCCAATGAAAATTCTTGGTTTTTAAGTAGAGGGCGAACACATCGGCGAGGATGGCGTTCATGCCGCCGGCAATGTTCTTGGAAGCTTTTTCGCCCAAGTCGGTCGGGGTCACCAATGGTGCTTTACGGCGTTGTTTTAACTCGTCTTTTTTTGCTTCGCTCTTTGCCATGGTGGATGCTCTCGATAGGGATGGGATAGGGGTAGGGGTAGGGGTAGCGCAATCGCCCGAAGGATATCAGACTACCGACCGGTCATCATTCCGCAGACCGGCCGCGGCGCCAATCATGTCAACCAGTGAACACCAGGCTCAATCCCATGTCCCTGAGCAGCCGCCGATAGGCCACCGAGGTTCGATCGGCGGGGATGGAAATCTCCGACCCCAGATCCAACGGCAGATCCTCGGGCTTCTGACTTTCCACGAGCACACGGTCCTCGTTGAAAACGCGCGCATTGAACTCGCGCACGGATTCGACCGACGTATCCTGGTCGAAGTTGCGCGCAATGGGGCAGAACAAGCGACTGCGACGCGCCGAAACAGGGCATACGGCGTTCAAGATCCATAGTTGCCGTCCCTCCGGATAATCGATTACCAAGCGCGCCACGAAGGGCGGATACACATCGAAGGTGCGCCGCCATAGAAAGTCCGGTGGAGCACGGTGCGTCTGGCCCGGGCCATAGTTGCTGACGTTGCTCACATAGTTCACCGTCAGCCCGATGTCGCGCTTTTCCACCGTATAGTCGGGCACGATAGGATTGGCGCGATTGCCGAAGGTGCCGGTATGTGCCCACGCGAAATGCGCCACGTCGAGGAATCCCTCGAGCTGTCGTCCCGGCGAGCCGGCGATGTCCAGCGGTTCACACACGATGGTTTGAAATTCTTCACGCTCCCAGGCATCGAACTTCGGCAGCGGCGCATCCGTCGGGGCGAGGGACGCCCAGATGAGCCCGAAGCGTTCCACCGAAGGCACCAAGCTCAAACTCAGACGGTCGGAAATCCGGGCGTCGGGACGGGAGGGTATCGAGGTACAGCGGCCCTCACCGCTGAAATGCAAGCCATGGTAAGGGCACACGATCTGACCCTCCGTCACCCAGCCGCGGCTCAGCATCATGCCGCGATGAGGGCAGAGGTCGCGCGCGACCACGACGTTGCCTGCGCTGCGAAACAGCACTAGTTCCACATCCAGTAACCGGGCCTGCGCCGGCGCGTCCAGAAGGTCTGCCGCCACTGCGATCGGAAACCACTGATGGGACAGGATGTCCCAATCGCTCGCTTCGAAAGTGCAATCGCGGGGACGGGCAATGGACGATCGCGGTTTTTCGCCAGGCGTTTGCTGTAACACGTGCATCCTCGTTTCCTTCGATGTGGTGCTTGTGACAGTATCGCTCCCGTGACGACTTATCTACTGGATTGGGCGGGTTTGCTGGTGCGATGGCTGCACGTGATCGCCGGTATTGCATGGATTGGCGCTTCGTTCTATTTTGTTTGGTTGGACAATCACCTGCGTCCGCTCCTCGAGGACGGCGGCGGCGATCCGCGCATCGCGGGGGAGGTCTGGGCGGTACACGGCGGCGGCTTCTATCGCTCCCAGAAATACCGGTTGGCGCCCGCCGTGCTGCCGCCGACCTTGCACTGGTTCTATTGGGAGGCCTATACCACCTGGTTGTCCGGTTTCGGACTGCTGACCTTGCTGTACTTTTTTCGCGCGGAAGCCTATCTGATCGATCCCGCGGTGTTGCCGTTGACCAAGCCGGAGGCGGTCTCGGTCGCGCTGGGCATGCTTGCGGCGAGCTGGCTGGTTTACGACGGTTTGTGTCGCTCGCCGCTGGGTCGCCGGCCGTTGGGCTTGGCGTCCGTATTGGCGATCTTGATCGCGGCCGAGGCCTGGGGCTTGTGCCATCTGTTCAGTGGCCGGGGTGCGTTCATGCTGTTCGGCAGCACGCTCGGCACACTCATGGTGGCCAACGTGCTATTCGTCATCATACCCGGGCAGCGGGAACTCGTTCACGCCAAGCAGGCGGGCCGCGAACCGGACCCCGCGCCCGGTCTGCGAGGCAAGCAGCGCTCGGTTCACAACACGTACTTTACCCTGCCGGTCGTGTTCGTGATGATCAGCAACCACTACGCCATGACCTATGGTGGCCGTTTCAACTGGCTCGTACTCATTGCCATGAGCCTCGCGGGGGCGTGCATCCGCGCGTGGTTCGTCGCCCGGCACAAACCTTCCTACTCGCGCGGGCTCGGATCCGCCGCCCCGGCGCTGGCCGGCGTGTTCACGCTGCTCGGGGTAATGGTCCTGCTGTCACCGTGGTTTGCCGAGAGAAGCGCCCTCGCCACGAAAGAATCGACCGCGGCGGACTTGGGCGCCACGGCGGCGGTGCCGGCTGACGGCGAGCACGTGCAACACATCATCGAACAGCGCTGCGTCCCATGCCATGCCGCAAGCCCGCGTCAGCCGGGTTTCAATGCGCCGCCCAACGGCCTGGTGTTCGATACCTTGGACAAGGTATCGGCCCACTTGCCGGAAGTACGGCAACAGCTCATGGCAGGCGCGATGCCCCTCGGCAACCTGACTCACATGACCGACGCCGAACGCTCTGCAGTGCTGCGGTGGATCAATCGTGAGGAAGGCACATGAATCAGGGCGGCACATGAGTACAGGCTACCCACGCGATCTGATCGGCTACGGCCGCCGCCCGCCGCATGCGCGCTGGCCCGGCGATGCGCGCATCGCGCTCCAATTCGTGCTCAACTACGAAGAAGGTGCTGAGAACAACGTCCTCGAGGGCGATGGCGGCTCCGAGGTATTTCTATCCGAGATCATCAACGCCGCGTCATTTCCCATGCGGCATATGAGCATGGAGTCGCTGTACGAGTACGGCTCGAGGGCTGGTTTGTGGCGGGTGCTGCGAGCGTTCGAACGCCATGGCTTGCCGCTCACCATCTTCGCGGTGGCCGAGGCGATGCGCCGTCATGCCGAAGCGGTGGCGGCCTTCAAGGAGCTCGGACACGAGATCGCCTGCCATGGACTGCGCTGGATCAGTTATCAACAGATCGACGTCGACACCGAGCGCGCGCACATGGCGCAGGCGATGCAAATCCTGCGCGACCTGTGCGGGGCCGCGCCCCTCGGCTGGTATACGGGACGCGACAGTCCGCAAACCCGGCGCCTGGTGGTCGAGCATGGCGGTCTGCTCTACGATTCGGACTCCTATGCCGACGATCTTCCCTACTGGACCGAAGTTGGCATCGCCGAGGGCGCCCGGACGCGGGTCGTCCCGCACTTGGTGGTCCCCTATGCGCTCGACACCAACGACATGCGATTCGCCACCGCGCAGGGCTTCAATTCGGGAACGCAGTTTTTCGACTACCTGCGCGCCGCGTTCGATACCCTGTATGCGGAAGGGGACCCAGAGGGGCTCGACCGGCCGAAAATGCTGTCGGTCGGCTTGCATTGCCGTCTGGCGGGACGGCCGGGCCGCATCGCGGCTCTCGAACGCTTCCTCGATCACGTGCTGGGTCACGAGCGGGTGTGGATCTGCCGCCGCGTCGATATCGCCCGGCATTGGATGGCCACCTACCCCTACGCACGGATTCAGCCGGCGGGAACGCCATGATCACAGTGCGGCGGTTGCAACGGGCATGATCGAACTACAGCGATTGAATGCCATGCCGGAGGATGAATTCGTCGACCAACTCGCGGGAATTTTCGAGCACTCCCCTTGGGTGGCGGCACGGGCGGCAGCGCGGCGACCTTTCGATTCGCGTCAGCGTCTGCTCGACGCGATGCGCGGGGTCGTCGATGACGCGACCCCGGTCGAGCAGCTCGCGTTGATTCGCGCGCACCCCCAATTGGGAACGAGAGGGCGGGGTCAGCCCGTGCTGACGGCGGCCTCGACCCAGGAGCAGCGGCGCGCGGGGCTGCAGGACTGCACGGCGCAGGACTTTGCCCGTCTGGATGCTCTAAACGCCGCCTATCAGGATAAGTTCGCGATGCCGTTTATCATTGCGGTGCGCGCTCATGACCTCGATTCCATCTTTGCGAATTTTGTGGCGCGATTGGCAAACGATCCCGCCACCGAGCGGCAAAGCGCGTTGCGCGAGATCGGCTTGATCGCGGGTTATCGCTTGGCCGACGCGGTGACGGCGTCATGAACGTCGCTGTCCGCGGCGCCAGCGAATCGCACGAGCCGCGCCGCGCGGCACCCATGGACACCTTTTTGCCGAATTGTGAGACACCATGACCGAGTTACTCGACCATTCCGCGCTGATCCGCGGCCACATCAATCTATTGGATGCGCGGCTGGGCGCCATTGCGCTGTCCGCCTCCGACGATTTCTTCGCGCCGATGGCACGCATGCTGGCGCCGCACGAACCGGAATGGCGCGCCGGTGTTTACGACGACCATGGCAAGTGGATGGATGGATGGGAGTCCAGACGTCGTCGCGGCCCGGGGCACGACCACTGCATCGTGCGTCTCGCGGCGCCGTGCACATTAGCGCTGCTCGAAATCGATACGCGTTTCTTCACCGGCAACTACCCGCCCCATGCATCGGTGCAAGCCTGTCGCGCGGCGGGAGCGCCGACCGCCGCAACGCAGTGGACCGAGTTGCTGGCGTATGCCCCCTTGAAGGGCGATCATCGCAACACCTTCGCGCTGGCGTCGGATGGAATTTGGACTCATTTGAAGCTCAATATTTACCCTGACGGCGGCGTCGCGCGCTTTCGAGCGTATGGGACGGTGCATCGCGATTGGAGTGGTGCGGGGGCCGAGAGCATCGATCTGGCGGCCGCTCTCCACGGCGGTCGGGCGCTGGCTTGCAGCGACGAGCACTATGGAGCCATGGGCAATTTGCTGCTGCCCGGTCGCGGCGCCAGCATGGCGGACGGTTGGGAGACCCGCCGCCGGCGCGAGCCGGGTTTCGACTGGGTGATCCTGCGGCTCGGGCATCCGGGTCGGATCGAGCACATCGAGGTCGATACCGCGCACTTCAAAGGTAATTTTCCGCACCAGGTGTCGTTCAATGCCGCGCTGTTGCCGGAGTCGTCGGACGCCGATTTGACCAGCCAGTGTCTGTATTGGCCGTCGCTCCTGGAGCCCCGTCTGCTCGCAGCGGATCATGTGATGCGGTTCGACGAGCTCGTCGACTTAGGCTGTGTGTCCCATGTGCGTGTGAACATGCATCCCGATGGGGGCATGAGCCGCGTCAGAATCGTCGGCACCCCCGGCGGCGCGGGCTGAGGAGCGCGGCGTGGGCGAAATCCTGTTGCAAGCTGCGGCGCTGACCCTCGAGAATTTCGCCGCGTATGGCGATGTCATCGAGACCGAAGGACGGGACTGGCGATGGATCAATGACGGTACCTGCCGACGGTTCGACGGGCTGGCGGATATCGATGTCCAAGAGGCGGCAGGTAAGCCGCTGCTCAGCGTGTTCGAGGCCAGTCCGCGCGATTTGCCGCTGCGCATTCATGCGCTAGAGCGGCATCCTTTGTCGAGCCAGGCATTCTTCCCGCTGCAACCGCAACCCTTTCTCGTCGTCGTGGCGCTTCCCGGTGCGACACCGATCGCCGCGCGCATTCGAGCTTTTTTGAGTTCGGGGCTACAAGGCATCAACTACCGGCGCAACACCTGGCATCACTCGTTGATCGCCATCGGCCGGCCATCGAGATTTCTGGTCGTCGATCGCGGTGGGCCGGGGGAGAACTGCGAAACCATCGCTGTCGAAACGGACCTGGTGCTCGTCGACACGCCGGTAGATCCTGCATTGGCACGTAGCGCGGTCGTCGGCTTTAAGCCCACGCAATCCGACCGTTGACGGATAACCAGAGCATGCCGGCACCCACGACTCCGAATTGCGCGTTTTTGGGCACCGCGTTACATGCCCCCGAGCGGGGACGGCTCGAGATGCTCGAGGACGTGGTGCTATCAATCGACGGTACCGGTTCGATCGAATCCATCCACGCCAGTGCCTCGCCGGACGGGGCGGCGGTCGTCGCACGGCATCGGGCGGCGGGTACCTTGCGCGAACTTGCCGCGGGACACTATCTGTTGCCGGGCATGGTCGATCTGCATGTACACGCGCCGCAATGGCCCCAGCTCGGGCTCGCCATGGACCAACCGCTGGAAGTATGGCTGCAACGCTATACGTTTCCGCTCGAAGCGCGGTATGCCGACCTTGCGTTCGCGAGCGCGGTGTATGAATCGTTGGTCGCCACCTTGCTCGCCAACGGCACGACCACGGCACTGTACTTTGCCAGCATTCATTTGCCGGCGACGCAGAGGCTCGCCGATATCTGTCTCGCGCGCTCGCAGCGCGCGCTGATCGGCCGTGTCGCGATGGATCATCCGGACCAATGTCCGGCGTACTACCGAGACGACTCGGCCGCATCGGCCGAGGCCGACACGCGCGCGTTCCTGCGCTATGTGCAGACATTGCCCGGGAATTCGGCGGGCCTCATCAAACCGGTGATCACGCCACGCTTCATTCCCTCCTGTAGCGACGAGCTATTGCACGGGCTGGGGGCGTTGGCGCGCGAGACCGGCTGTCACGTGCAGACTCATTGTTCGGAGAGCGATTGGGCACATGGGTTCGTGCTCGATCGGTGCGGGGTCTCGGACACGGCGGCGCTCGAGGCCTTCGGGCTGTTATCCCGTCGCACCATCCTGGCCCACGGCAATTTCATCGGCGATGCGGACCTCGATCGCCTGGTCGCATCGGGCTCAGGGATCGCGCACTGTCCGCTGTCGAACGTGTATTTCTCGGACGCCGTGCTGCCGCTGCGGCGCCTGCTGGAGCGGCAGGTCCATGTGGGGTTGGGCACGGACATCGCGGGCGGGGCCAGCCCCTCCATTCTCGAGAACGCGCGTCAGGCGATCATCGCCTCACGCTTGCTCGAATCCGGAGTGAATCCGGCGCAGGCTCGCGCGGCCCGGCGTTGCGAAGCCTCGCGCATCGACGCGGTCACCGCATTTTGGCTGGCCACCGCGGCGGGCGGTATCGCCTTGGATTTGCCGATCGGCCTCTTCAAGGAAGGTTTTCAATTCGACGCGATCCTCATCGATCCCGACGTCGCCGGAAGTAACTTGACTCTGGGTCCCGGCGAGACACCACAGGAGGTGCTGCAAAAAATCGTGTACAGCGGATCGCGTGCCAATATTCGCGAGGTCTGGGTCGCGGGCCGCTCGGTGCATGCCGTTACTTGATGTCTCGCCGCCAAAATCGCCTACACTGCAACCCGACACGCGGCAGAGGTACCCGGTATGGGCCAATTGACGACTCATGTACTCGACACCAGCGCGGGCCTGCCGGCCGCCGGCATCCTTATCGACCTGCACGCCCTCGAGGCGGGCGAGCCTAGACTGTTGTCGAGCGTGGTGACCGGCAGCGATGGACGTTGCCCCGGACCCCTGATCGCCGCCGAGGTTTTTCATGTCGGTCGATATTCGCTGACCTTCCATGTCGCCGATTATTTCCGCGGCCGCGGCCTGACTCTGCCGGAACCGCCGTTCATCGAACAGGCGATCGTTCGCATTGGCATCGCGCATGCTGACCAGCACTACCACGTGCCATTGCTGGTATCTCCCTGGAGCTATTCCGTGTATCGAGGCGGTTAGCAGCCTCATGTCCTCCGTCAGACAGTCGACATTGGACGCAGCCGGGTGGCGCGCAAGTTTGGCGCTCTCGTTCGAGCGGCGCGCCACCGGCACCCTTCTGGTCGGCAACCGCCACGAAGGGCCGCTACTGGTGCAAAAACCACTCTATCCCGAGGGCCGGGATACCTGTCACGTCGCGGTACTGCATCCACCCGGCGGGATCGCATCCGGCGACCGGCTACATATCCGCGCCGACCTCAAGGATCGGTCGCGCGCCTTGCTGACCACGCCCGGTGCCACGAAGTGGTATCGATCCGAGGGCAAGGTCGCACGGCAGGACATTCGGTTCACCGTCGGCGGCGATGCCGTCTTAGAATGGCTGCCGCGTGAAGGCATACTGTTCGACGGCGCGCAGGTCGCAACCAGCCTCGAGGTGACCTTGGCGCCGACGGCTGGGTATGTCGGATGGGAGATACTGAGTTTTGGACGCCGCGCGTCGGGTGAACGCTGGAGTCGCGGACGATTGTGGATGCGCACCGCCATCCGGCGCGCGGACCGGCTGCTCTGGTCGGAAACGGCCGACCTGGACGCGACAAGCCGATTCGCGCGATCGAGCGTGGGCTTGTCGGGTTTCACGGTGTGCGGAACGCTGGTGGTGGCGGGGTATGAGATCGATAGTGAAAGCCTGGGGGCGTGTCGCGCCGTGTGGACGGAGGCGGGCGCCGCGGGCCTAGCTGGGGCCGACGTGGGTACGGCCGGCCCCGGCGCGGCGCGCATCGGCATCACGAGCGTGCCCTGCGTGTTGATCGCGCGTTATCTCGGCGATTCGACCGAGGTGGCGTTCGATTGGTTCACGCGCCTCTGGGCGGTGCTGCGCCCCCGGCTGACGGACAGGGTGGCCTGCGCGCCGCGCGTGTGGGCCTGTTAGGACCGCGTTCAGAGTCGCGCACGGGGTGCTGGCCGGGGCGCCTGCGTTCGGGCTTGTTGGAGAATGCGGCTATGGATAAAGATCAATGGGTGATTACGATCAAGTGGTGAGTACGCGATGGAATTGACGCCCCGAGAGAAGGATAAATTGCTGATCTTCACCGCCTCGTTGCTGGCGGAGCGCCGACGCGCGCGCGGCCTCAAACTCAATTATCCGGAGGCCATCGCGCTCATCACGGCGGCGATCATGGAGGGTGCGCGCGACGGTAAGACGGTGGCCGAGCTCATGAGCGAGGGCAAGTCCATCCTGGGGCGCGACGAGGTCATGGACGGGATCGCCGAGATGATTCCCGAGATTCAGGTGGAGGCGACGTTCCCGGATGGCACGAAGCTCGTCACTATTCATCAGCCCATCGTTTAATGTCATTCATGAGGAGTCTGCGATGATCCCGGGGGAATTGCTGGTCGCCGAGGGTGAGATCGAGCTGAACGGCGGCCGCACGGCGCTCACCTTGTTGGTGGAGAACACCGGCGACCGACCGATTCAAGTCGGTTCGCACTATCATTTCTTCGAAACCAATTCGAGCCTGCGCTTCGATCGCGCCCAGGCGCGCGGCTTCCGCTTGGATATTCCGGCGGGGTCGGCGGTGCGTTTCGAGCCCGGTCAGGCGCGCACCGTCCGCCTGGTCGAGTATGCCGGCGCGCGCCGGGTGTTTGGATTTCAGGGAAAAATCATGGGGCCCCTCTGATGTCGATCAAGATCGGCCGCCAGGCCTATGCGGAAATGTTCGGTCCCACGGTGGGCGATCGGGTACGGCTGGCCGATACCGCGCTGATCGTCGAGGTCGAGAAGGACTACACGGTCTACGGCGAGGAAGTGAAATTCGGCGGCGGCAAGGTCATCCGCGATGGCATGGGTCAGGGGCAGGGCATGCGCGCCGACGTCGCCGACACGGTGATCACGAATGCGCTCATCATCGATCACTGGGGCATCGTCAAGGCCGACGTGGGCTTGAAGGACGGCAACATCTGGGCCATCGGCAAGGCCGGTAATCCCGACGTTCAGCCCGGGGTCACCATTCCCATCGGTGCCGCGACCGAAATCATCGCGGGCGAGGGCAATATCCTGACAGCCGGCGGTATCGACTCGCACATTCATTTCATTTGTCCGCAACAGATCGAAGAGGCGCTGACCTCCGGGGTCACGACCATGATCGGCGGCGGCACGGGACCCGCTGCCGGCACCAGCGCCACGACCTGCACGCCCGGCCCCTGGCATATCCACAGCATGCTGCTCGCCGCGGAAGGTTTCGCGATGAACCTAGGATTCTTGGGCAAGGGCAATGTGAGCGTGCCCGACCCGGCACGCGAACAGATTCGGGCCGGCGCGATCGGCCTCAAGCTGCACGAAGATTGGGGCACCACCCCGGCCGCCATCGACAATTGTCTGACGGTGGCCGACGAGCTGGACGTGCAGGTGGCCATACACACCGACACGCTCAATGAATCGGGTTTTCTGGAGGCTACCGTCGCGGCCATCGGTGGCCGCACCATCCACACCTTCCATACCGAGGGTGCCGGTGGGGGGCACGCGCCCGACATCATCAAGATCGCTTCGCACGCCAATGTGCTGCCGAGTTCGACCAATCCAACGCGACCTTACACCATCAACACGGTGGACGAGCACCTCGACATGCTGATGGTGTGTCACCACTTGGATCCCAGCATCGCCGAGGATATTGCCTTCGCCGAATCGCGGATTCGACGCGAGACCATTGCCGCCGAAGATATTCTGCACGACATCGGCGCCTTCTCCATGATGTCGTCGGACTCGCAGGCCATGGGCCGCGTGGGCGAAGTCATCATTCGCACCTGGCAAACCGCGCACAAGATGCGCGAGGTCCGTGGTGCATTCAGCGAGGATACGGCTCGGCATGATAACGCGCGGGTGAAGCGCTACGTGGCCAAGTACACCATCAATCCGGCCATCGCGCATGGCGTGTCGCACCTGGTGGGCTCGGTCGAAGTGGGCAAGCTCGCGGACCTGGTGCTGTGGAAGCCCGCCTTCTTTGGCGTGAAGCCCAGTCTCATCATCAAGAGCGGCATGATCTGCATGGCGCCGATGGGCGATCCGAATGCCTCCATACCCACACCGCAGCCGTCGCATTATCGACCCATGTTCGGTTCTTTCGGCCGCGCGCTCGAGAAGTCGGTGACCTTCGTCTCGAAGGCCGCGCTCGATGACCCGGGATTCAAGGCGCTGGGGTTGCGCCGACGCATCGAGCCGGTGAAAAACATCCGTCAGGTGCAGAAGCGGGACATGATCCACAACACCGCCCAGCCGCGGATCGACGTGGACCCCGAGACCTATGCGGTGCGGGCGGATGGGCAATTGCTGGTGTGCGAGCCGGCCGCGGCGTTGCCGATGACGCAGCGCTACTTCTTGTTCTAGTCTGCAGCAATCATGAACAGTCAACCAACTTGCGCACCAAGCATCGACTCCTCCGTGATTCATGACGAATGCCGGCTAGGACGCCACGAATCATGACGCTGCGTGTGCATCTGGAGTTCGAGTCGCGCAGCAAGAGCCGGTTGCTGCTCACGCTGGAGGACGGCGAGAAGGCCGCGCTCGTGGTCGAACGCGGACGGCTGTTGCGTGGCGGGGAGACGGTGACGCTCGAGGACGGTCGGCCGGTCGAGATCGTCGCCGCCGATGAACCTCTGTTGCAGGCGGCGAGCAACGACCCGCTGTTGATCGCCAAGGCCGCCTACCATCTGGGCAATCGGCACGTCGCCGTGCAGCTCATGGAGAATGGCGTGCGTTTCCTCGCCGACCACGTGCTCGGCGAGATGGTGCGTGGCTTGGGTCTATGCGTGACCGCGGTGGTGGCGCCCTTCGAACCGGAGGGCGGGGCCTACGGCCACAGCCACGCCCATGGCAGCGAAAAGCCCGCGGTAAAACCCAAAATTCATTCGTATCCACCATGACGTGGCTGGCCCGCACCCGGCTGTTGCAGCTCGCGAGTCAGGCCTTTCCCGTGGGTGGCTACAGCCATTCGCAGGGGCTGGAGTCGGCCATCGAGAGCGGACTGGTCAACGACGAGGCTTCCACGCGACAGTGGATCGGCGATGTGCTGTCGTTCTCCATGGGGTCGTACGAGCTGCCCGTTCTACACGCCATGAGCGAGGCCTGGAGACAGCCCGACGTAAATGAGCTCGAGCTCGAGCGTCTCAACGGGGAATTTCTCGCGACACGCGAGTCGGCCGAGTTGCGCGCCGCCACGGTGCAGATGGGCTTCTCGATGCGGGTGCTGGTGAAGGTGCTACCCGAATTGCCGGCCTGGCTCAATCCGGTGCTCGAGGGGCTGGCCGAGCCCAGCCTGCCCTGCGTTTGGAGCGGTCTTGCGAGTGCCTGGGGCATCGCACCCGAGGACTCTGGTATCGCCTATCTGTGGACCTGGGCCGAAAATCAGGTCCTGGTCGCCATGAAGAGCGTGCCGATCGGCCAATCGGCGGGACAGCGTGTTCTGTTGGAGAGCGGTGCGCAAATCGCCGCGCTGGCGGAGCGTATCGCAACTCTGGACGCGCCGCTCAGATCGAACTTCGCGCCGGGCCTCGCCATTCTCTCCTCGCAGCATGAAACTCAATACTCCCGGTTATTCAGGTCCTGATATGCACACAGAACGTTCGCCCTTGAGAGTCGGAATCGGCGGTCCGGTGGGCTCCGGCAAAACCGCGCTCACGCTGTCGCTATGCCGCGCGCTGCGCGAGCGCTATGAATTGGCCGTGGTGACCAACGATATCTACACCGCCGAGGACGCCCAGTTCCTGGTGCGTAATCAAGCGCTGCCCCCTGAGCGCATCCTCGGCGTCGAAACCGGCGGCTGTCCGCATACGGCCATCCGCGAGGATGCCTCCATCAATCTCGAGGCGGTGTCGCGCTTGATGGAGCGGTTCACGCAACTCGACGTGGTCTTCGTGGAGAGCGGCGGCGATAACCTGGCCGCCACCTTCAGCCCAGAGTTGTCGGATCTGACCCTATACGTGATCGACGTGGCCGCGGGCGACAAGATCCCGCGTAAAGGCGGCCCCGGCATCACGAAGTCGGATCTGCTGGTCATCAATAAGATCGATCTGGCGCCGCACGTGGGGGCGTCGCTCGACGTCATGGACGTAGACGCGCGCAAAATGCGCGGCGCCCGGCCGTTCGTGTTCACCAATCTCAAGATCGGGCTGGGCTTGGATGTGATCATCGACTTCATCGAAAAGCAGGGGCTGCTGCGGCCGGTGAATTGACCGCGATCGTTCATGATCAACGGGTGCCGCGGGATCTCGGTCGCGGCCAATTTCTGATCAAGTACGCCAGCAGCCTGTCTGGCGTATGGCCGCAGTAGGCGCATCGTAAGTCAGACAGGCTTGCTAGACCGGGTCGAAAAAATTCCCCGTGACCGGTTTGTGCTTCAGTATTTCTTCCTGCGTCAAGCCCTGGATTTCATGCGGGAACACCAACCAGCTGTCGGTGGCTTTGACGTAATAGTCGGGCACCAACTGGCTGCGGTTGCGCTCGGGCTTGTAGTACACCGTGGCGATGCGGATTTTCTCCGGTAGGTTGCGGCGGCAGCGGCGCTGCAGGGCCGACATGACGGCCTCGAGGCTGCGGCCGGAGTCGAATACGTCATCGACCAGCAGTAATTCGTCCTCGAATGAGAGTCGCGAGACCAGGTAGTCGATGGCGTGCACGCGCACCGTCTTTGATTGCTCCCCCATGCCGGTATAGGACGAGGTACGGATGGCGATATGATCGGCGTGAATGGAATGATATTCGAGCACCTCTTGAACGGCGATGCCGATGGGCGCGCCGCCACGCCACATGGCCACGAGGTACGTGGGACGGAAGCCGCTGCGCACGATGAGCCGCGCCAACTCCATCGAGTCTTGCAGCAGCGAATCGGCGGAGATGAACACTTTTTCCATAGCCGTTTGGCGACTCAAACAAGCGTCAGGTTTTTCCGTCGCTCTCGGTGCGCTCGACCAGATTCGGGAACAGATGACCGAATTTGGAGCGCTTGGTACCCAGATACCGCTGATTGTCGTCGTTGACCACGCCGACCAGCGGTATCCTTTCGACCGGAAAGCCGGCTTCGTCGGCCGCGCTGATTTTATCCGGATTGTTGGTCATGAGCCGCAATGCTCGCACGCCCAAGTCGTTGAGAATGGAGAAGGCCGCGGAATAGTTGCGAGCATCCACCGGTAGCCCGAGTTCCAGATTGGCTACCGAGGTATCGCGCCCCGAGTCCTGCAGCGCATAGGCGCGTAGTTTATTGATCAAGCCGATGCCGCGTCCCTCATGTCCGCGCAGGTACACGACGACGCCGCTGCCCGCATGGGCGATGGCCTCGAGCGCCTTATCCAGTTGGTCGCGACAATCGCAACGCAACGAACCGAAGGCTTCGCCGGTCAGGCACTCCGAATGGATTCGGGCCAGCGTGGGGCTGGCGGCAGGGAGGCTGCCGTACACCAAGGCGACGTGTTCGATGCCGCTTTGTACTTCCCGATAGCCGTAGATCGAGAAGTTGCCATAACTCGTCGGCAGCTTGCTGACGACGACGCGTTGCACGGCCGGTCCCAAGCGACTCGTCCGAGCCCACGCTGCGTCCTCCCGCCGGGCGGCCGAGGTCGGTTCCGTCATAAAATATTCCTGAAGTATTCCTGGCGCTATATTAAAGCAATACGGCCGCAAACTTCAGAATTCACGCCCAGTCGGTCATTTGTGGCGGTTTTTTGCGAACAGAGCAGTGCATTGGCAGTTTGGCTCTGATTCTGGCATCGTGCCCAGCCAGGTATGAAGCCCCTCTCCAACTTCTGTCGGCGACAACGGGTAAGCAGCAGCGTCTTGCTGGCCATGCTGCTGTTGCGCGCGTATGTGCCTGCCGGCTTCATGCCGGAGAGCGGCAATCCGTTTGCACTCAAGATTTGCCATATGGCCATGGCGATGGAGATGCCTGCGCCTCATGACCACTCGAAGACGCAGGGTGATTCCGACACCTGTCTTTTCGGCAACGCACCCGCCGCGGGGCCGCTATCGCACATTGTCCATTTCCAAGTCACGGGTAGAGTCGACTCCGCCGTGGCGTCCGTATTCGAGCCGGTTCGGCTGGGTGCGCGAATCGAGCGCGCTCATCAGCCACGCGCACCCCCTCTCTCTCCCGCCTGATCCGACACCATAGGCACCGCGCAGCAACGTTGCTAAACCGCGCGGTGCCCTTCTCGTTTGTAAGATTAAAGAGTCCGCTGATTGCGGCGTTGCTCGTGAGAGACGTGCGGTCTATGCGGACTAGGGAGAGCGCTTTGAATATTTTCATTCTATTGGTTTTACTGATCGCACCGCTGTCATCGTGGGCTTGCGCCACCTGCGGCTGCACGGTCAATTCCGACGCCGCCATGGGCTATTCTTCCGCCACGGGTTTGCGCGTGAATCTCGAATACACCTACATCGATCAGGACGAACTGCGCAGCGGCACCGGCACCGCGGCCCCGGCGACGGTGGTCAACAGTCCGTCCAATCCCGCTCTGGGCGGCGGTGAAATCGAAAAGCAGACCATCAACCGCTACCTGACCTTGGGCTTGAGCTACCGTCCGAGCGCCGATTGGAACTTCAATGTACTGGTGCCCTATGTGTCCCGTGATCACACCACCTATGGCAATCAAACGGAACCGTACACGTCATCGGAAACCGCGCCGGACCAAATCAGTGGCGCTCACGTCTCGAACTTGGGGGACGTCAAGCTGATCGGCAGCTATCAAGGGCTGCTGGAAACGCACAATCTAGGGTTGCAACTCGGCGTCAAGTTGCCGACCGGCCAGTATGGCAGCGCGGTCAACTTCTATGATGGGCCCAACCTCGGCACGCCACTCGACACCAGCCTGCAGGCGGGCACCGGCAGCACGGATATCATCGTCGGGGCCTATTATTTCCAGCCCGTCAGCCTGAACTTCGCGGCGTTTGCGAACGTTCAATTCCAATCCGCGGTCGAACACAAGCTGGATCAGCCCGGTAATGACTTCCGACCGGGCAACACCACGACGCTGAGTCTCGGTCTGCGCTATGAGGAGAATCCGCGCTGGATGCCGCAGCTGCAATTGAATATCTCACGCAAGAACGCCGATCAGGGTGTGCTCGCGGACACGACCGACACGGCGGGCACCGTGGCTTACCTGAGCCCCGGACTCACCGCGCAAGTGTTCGAGCAGCTACACGCGTATTCGGTGCTGCAAGTACCGGTCTACAGCAATCTGAGCGGGTACCAGGTATTCCCGCATTGGACGGCGACCGCCGGCTTGAGTTACGCGTTTTAGTGGAGTCGCCACGGGAATAGCGGTCTGTCAATCCCGAGCAGCCTGTCTGACTTACGATACGCCCACTGCCGCCGTGGCACGCCGTCGTGACGGCGCCCATGAGTCCGACAGGCTGCTAGCGTTACGCTCCAGTATCATCGAGCACATGTTTCAAGGTCGCATCCTGCTGATCGGGTTCATGATGGTGGCGCTGACCGCGCTCACTAGCTTGGCGGCGCGCCGCCTGCGCATACCGCAGTCCATCCTGCTCGTGATCGTGGGTGCGGCTGTGGCGTTCGCGCCCGGTTTCGCGCACATCAGTCTGCGCCCTGACCTCGTGCTGCTCGGGTTGCTACCGCCGCTGCTCTATACCTCGGGGGTGGGCATGAGCTGGCGTGGCTTCAAGCGCAATCTGCGCCCGATCATGCTGTTGGCCGTCGGCTGCGTGCTGTTCACCGCCTCAGCCGTGGCCGTAGTCACTCATTGGCTGCTACACCTGCCCTGGGCCGTCGGCTTCGTCTTGGGCGCGGTGGTCTCGCCGCCGGATGCGGTAGCACCCATGGCCATTGCGCGCCGGCTCGAGGTTCCCAAGCGCATCCTGACGGTGCTCGAGGGGGAAGGTCTGGTCAACGACGCAACGGCGCTCATCCTGTTCAGCTTCGCCCTGGGGGCGGTGCTCACCGGCAGCGTATCGATCTTACACGCGACCGGCACCTTCGCCGCGGTCGTAGTCGGTGAGATTGCCTGGGGCCTCGCCGTCGGCGCGGGGGGCCTTTACGTGCGTGCGTGGGCCCGGGATCCGGAGGTCGAGATGATACTAGCGCTGCTCACCCCCTTTGCGGCGTTCTGGCCGCCGCATTTTCTCGGCGGCTCGGGTGTACTCGCCGCGGTGACCGCGGGACTCTATACCAGTTGGAACGGTCCGCGGCTGATTTCCCCCGCCACCCGTCTGCAGGGATTCTTCGTGTGGGGGCTCGCGGTGTACCTGGTGGAGGGCATCGTCTTTTTTCTGACGGGGCTGCAGTTTCGCGTCGTGATGGAAGGCCCCGATGCGGGCGAATGGTCGCGCATGATCGGCGCGGCGGCCATGACGGTGGTGGTGGTCGTCGTGGTGCGCTTCGTGTGGGTATTTCCGGCGTCCTATCTGCCGTCGATCTGGCGGCGTCGCTCGGCATCGAATATACGGCCTACCTGGCAGGAAACCTTCCTGGTGGGCTTCACGGGAATTCGCGGCGTGGTATCGCTGGTGGCTGCTCTGTCCGTGCCGGAAATGGCCGGCGGCGTACCATTCCCGGATCGGGATCTCATCCTGTTCGTGACGTTCGGCGTCATCCTGGCATCGCTCATCGGTCAGGGAGCGACGCTGCCCAAGCTCATCAAATTCCTGAAGCTCGATGCTGCGGGCCGCATCGAGGCGCGGGTAGCCAAGCGCGGCGAAGTGAGCGCGCGGGTCGAGGCCATCGATGCCGCACTCGACCTGTTGAAGGAACTCGAGGCCAGCGGCGCGGTACGCCGCTCCGTCGCGAACTTGCAGCGGCTGCATGAAAATCGCCGGCTCGATTTCGTGCAGACCGCCGACGTGGCGTTCGACGGCGCGCCGGCGGCCGACTCGGCGGCCATACAGCGTCAGTTGGTGGCCGCGGAACGCGCCAGCATTGCGCGGCAATTCGCGGCTGGAAAACTCACCGACGAAGCGCGCCGACGCATCGAGCGCGAGCTGGATCTGGCGGATTCCATGTTGCGGCACGCCGCCGACAGCGCCACCGGTCAGGGCTTCGAGGAGATTTGAAGTTGCTCGAAGGCGACGTTGCCGATCGCATATTGGTGCCAGTCCTTATAATCGAAATGCCACCATTCCTGCGGGTAGACCGTGAATCCCTGTCGCTCCATTGCCTGCCGCAGTAGATCGCGCAGCCAGCGCTCACGGCTGGTGCCGCCCACGTAGTCGGCGAACGAGCGATGCGACATCTCGTCGTAGCGCCCGGTCATCTCGACCGGCTTGCCGGTAGCGCGCTCGTACAGCGTCAAATCCACGGCGCAGCCCCGATTGTGACGTGACCCTTCGGACGGATCCGCGACGAAGATGTGCGCGGCGGCGGGCGTAGCGTCCCAGAACATCTTGGTGACGAACCAGGGTCGGTAGGCGTCGTGGATGAGCAAACCATAGCCGAGCGGAGCCAAGGCGCGCACCACCCGCCCCAGCGCCTCGGCGGCGGGCCGCTGCAGGTAGGCCGCCGGTCGTTCGTAAAGCGCAAATCCCATGAAGTTATTCGTCGTGGCGTAGCGGATATCGAACTTGATGGAGGGATCGACGCTGGCGAGATCAACCAGATCGGCCGCCCGGGCGGGGGCGGGCTCGGTGGGCGGTGCCGCGTTCCGTGCCGCCGCTCGCAGCGCCGCGGCATCGGAGCGCTCCCCGGCTCTGATCGTCTCGATGACCTCCGCGCCGATGTCGCGGCGCGGCAGCCGTTCGCCGTTGAGGATGACGGCCACCGCCTGCCGACCGCCATCGAGTACGAATACCAGCGTCGATGCAATCGGCGCGTCAGCGCTCGGGTCCACGCGATAACGACCCTGGGCTAGGCGCCTCAGAGAGGCCCGCCGCAGCCGCAGGCCGTCGGCGCAGAGCCGACCCTGATCCTCATACACGGTCAACAAGGAGTCCGGTGAGCCGTAGTCGCCGATCAAGGGCTGAAGATCGACCGCGGGCTCCGCGGGCCTCATGGCCGGCGCCGGCAGCTCAGCGGCAGCAAAAGCCAGCGTGGAGAATGTCAGAGCGGCCACCGCCCAGGCAGCAGAATAAGGCATTCATCGTTCCTCGCTTCAAACATCGGGTCTCCCAGCGTCATTCATGCCTGGAGCAAGCATGGTCCGATAATCGGCACTTTAGAGCAAACTCTGACCTCAACACGCGGGCTCGTCCTACACCGCCTTTAGCGAGGATCCGTCATTGTTCCAAGCTGTCAATTTAAAGGATCGAATACCGTGAGAAAACTCCTTCGTTTAATGCTTCTGGCCCCCGTTTTGCTGTGCACGGCCAATCTGGCCCACGCTAGCAAGTATTCAGATACGGCCGCACTGTTCAAGCAGGCCGGCGAGAGTGCCAAGTTCTTCTCGCATAGTTACGCGTATGCGATATTTCCGACCATCGGCGAGGCGGGATTCGTCGTGGGAGGGGCTCACGGCAGCGGTCGGGTCTACGTCGAGGGCAAGTACACCGGCGACTCGTCCGTGACCCAGGTGAGCGCGGGATTCCAGGCCGGAGTCAAAGCCTACAGCCAGATCGTATTCTTCGAAGACAAGCGCGCGCTGGACGAATTCGAATCCGGGTCGTTCGAGTTTGCCGCCGGCGCCAGCGCCGTGGCGGTGACCGCCGGGGCCTCGGCGAGCGCCGGAACCAGTGGCGTCACATCGAGCGCCAGCGGCGGAGAGAAAGATGCCACCACCGCCGCGAACGGGTACCAAAAGGGCATGGCCGTGTTCACGATCGCGAAGGGCGGACTCATGTATGCGGCGACCGTAGCCGGTCAGAAGTTCACCTACACACCGCGACTCAAAGAATAACTGCGGATGGGGCGGGCATGAGTGTCGTAGCGCTGAAGGCATCCGTATCATGCAATCAGAGAAGTCGGGGTGACGCACACCCCGTCAACCTGAGCATTCGCCCATCTGGAGGGGCCAACCGCATGCAAACGTCACCGCTCTCCGACCAGGTCAGCCCGCCGGATGCCACCATCGAGGACCTTTCCCGGGTCATCTCTCACCTGCAGTCGTCGATAGAACAGGAACGGGTGAAAATTTCCCGCTCCTTGCACGATGACCTGGGCGGCTTGCTCGTATCTGCCGTCATGGATTTGGGATGGATCGAGCAACACCAGGCGTCGCAGGAGCTGGCTGAACGGCTCGGCCGTATTCGCGGCACGTTAGCCGCGGCGATCGACATGAAACGCAATCTGATCGAGGATCTGCGGCCGTCGCTGCTCGATAATTTCGGGCTGTTCGCGGCGTTCCGGTGGCACGTGAAGCATCGTTGCCTGCGCGCAGGCGTGGAGTGTATCGAGAACTACCCGCTCGACGAATTAGACCTGCGGCCAGAGCCATTGGCCGGTCTGTTTCGCACCATGCAGGAGACGCTCGCGGTGGTTTTGTCGGAACCGTCGGTCAAGCACATCGATGTGACCGCCGAGATACTCGGCAACGATTTGGTGCTCCGGACGGACCATACCCATGACGGCGCGGAAATGGCCGATGTATACACCCGATTCCCAGAGCAGATAGGAGCGATTGCCCGTAGAATCGACACTCTCGGCGGCTCTTTCTCGGTCGAGAAATATGTAAACGGCACCCGATTCCTGGCGCGATTTCCGCTGCCGCGGATCATCCGATAAACTCGAGCGATTTCTCTGGGTAGTATGTATGGCGACGGGTTGGGCGGGCGACGGGGCGGTACAGGACCAAATCGATGCGACGGTCAAGGACGCCATTACACGGGTTCAGAGTCAGCTTCCCCACGGGCCGTCGCTGACTCACTGTGTCGACTGTGACGCCGAGATTCCAGAGGCCCGCCGCAACGCCGTCCGCGGTGTTCGTCTGTGCGTGAAATGCCAGAACGAGCACGACAAAGAGGCGGCTCAGTTCAGCGGCTACAACCGGCGGGGCAGCAAGGATAGTCAGCTACGCTGAGCCGACGGTCCTATCGAACCCGCTGCTTGCCGAGCTTACGCGCCAGCGTCCGCCGATGCATGCCGAGGCGCCGCGCCGCCTCGGAAATATTGAAGCCGGTCTCGGCAAGAGTCTCGTGGATTCGTTCCCATTCGAGCGTCTTGATCGATGTGGGACGCAGACTGAGCTCCACCTCGGCATCGCCCTCGGCGCGGGCGAATGCCGCCTCGATATCGTCGGTGTTGGACGGTTTCGCGAGATAATGACAGGCGCCGAGTTTGATGGCCTCCACCGCCGTGGCGATGCTCGCATACCCCGTCAGCACCACGATCAGCATGTCCTCGTCATGATCGTGCAGAGCCTGGACCACGCCGAGTCCGGACGTACCACCGGCGAGTTTCAGATCCACGACGGCATAGTCCGGCGTTCGAGTCTGCAGAATCGTGGCGACTTCTTCGCGACTGACGGCGTTCATCACCTCATAGCCACGACGTTCGAAGGATCGATGCAAAGTGCGTGCGAACGACGCGTCGTCCTCGACGATGAGCAATAGCCGATCAGCTTCCATACAGAGTCTGCCGGTCCAGTTTCAGGGACTCCAGGGGGAGGGTGATGGTCACGGCCGCGCCGCCTTGCGGACGGTTGCGCGCCGACACGCTGCCGCGCAGCGTTCGCGCCACATTGCAGACCAGGAACAGCCCCAAGCCGCCACCGGGCCGGCCCTTGCTCGACTGGTAGGGCTTACCCAGTTGCGCCAGCATCCGCGGGGCAAACCCGCCACCTAGGTCCGTGACGGATAGTGTCAGCGTCTCTCCCTGCCGACTCACCTCGAGACCGACCCAGTTCGGCGAGGCCTCCAACGCGTTGTCCAGGACGTTGTGGATCATCTGCTTGATAGCCGAGTCGGACACCACGGCCATGTCGTCGCCAAACCGGTTGTCATAGTGGAGATCTACGACTGCGCGCGATGCGCGCCATTCGTCGACGAGCTGATCGAGAAACGTGCGGATCGTAGTACCCACCGCGGATTCCCCGCGTGCCTCGCCGGCCGACAGCAACACTCCGCTGACGATTTGTTTACAGCGTTTCATCTGCGCCTGCATCTCGTCGATTTCCTCGAGCATTTCCGCGTTGGACGCCAACGCCGGCATGCGTCGCCAGTCACCGAGAATGACCGACATGGTGGACAGGGGAGTGCCGAGTTCATGCGCCGCTCCGGATGCCAGGAGTCCCATGCGGACGATGTGTTCCTCCTCCGCCGCGCGTTCCCGCATGTCCGCGAGCCGCGTGTCGCGGGCACGTAGGTTTCGATTGATGCGGGTGATGAATATCACCAGTAGCGCCGCGTTGACCGCAAAACACACCAGCGTACCGTCGATGTAGGGCCGAGACAGCAGGCCGGTTGAGTTGAGGGGAATCACCAGCGGACGATACAGGCGTGTCAGGCCGATGAAACAGGCGCCGGTGAGCACCACCATGGCCCACACCGCCCATGTACGGAGCAGCACGGCGCCGAGAATGACCTGCAGCAGGAACAGAGAGATGAAGGGATTGGCGGCCCCGCCGCTCAAGTACAGCTGTGCCGTCAGCGTCCCCACATCGACGATCAGCGCGAAGAACAACTCGCCGTTCGTGACCTTGCGACGCAAGTGCCGGCGCAGCATACCTAGGAAGTTGAATATGCTTAGACAGAGCAGCACCAGCAGCATCTGGCGCAAGGGCAGGGCAATGCGCAGGCCGAAATGCACCGCACCGATGGTCAGTATCTGGCCCACCACCGCGATCCAGCGCAACTGCACCAGTTGCTGCATGTTGGCGAGACCGGTGGAGTCTTCGAGGGTTTCCGCGCGGGTCTGGCTACTCAGCGTGACCCCATCCGCGATGCCAACAAAATCATCGGCGACGCTCACGGCGGTGTCCAGGAGCCTGTCTGACTCATGCACGTGAGCCGCGTTGCATGAGTCAGACAGGCTCCGTGCGCTGCCGCGGGTGGAATGCGAGCCATATCGCGACGGGAATCATGAGTGCCAGGGTATACCAGGTGATGGCATAGATTAAGTGGTTATTGGGAAAGTCGATCACGGTTAGGCCGCCGATAGGCGCGTCGGCGCCCGCTCTCGCGGACACCGACCGATCCGCATCGATGAAGTAAGGCGCGACCGTGCCCAGACGGCGGGTCGCCGCGATCGCCTGCACGTCACGCGAGTACCAGCGGTCCGCCGCCGGATCGTTCCGCCGCAGCAAGGTCCCGCCCGGTTCACTCATGCGCAACAGCCCGGTTACCGTCGACGGGCCCGCGGATTGCGCGGGGGCGGGCGCCGTGTGCGGACTCTCCTCCGCGGGCACAAAACCTCGATTGACCAGAACCACACCGCCGTCGGTCAATTGCAGTGGCGTCATCACCCAAAACCCCGCTCCGAGTTCGGTCAATGCCTGTACACGCGTGTCCAAGCCGGTCAGAAACACTCCGCTCGCGCGCACGTGACGGTATTCATGGGAGGCGGACTTCACGAGTGGCCACTCGGCCAGCGGGGGTGCCGCGCTGGGCGATGCATGTACCCGTTGCTCGACGCGCGCGATCAGGTCGAGCTTCCAGATCCGGCGCTCGAGCTGCCACGTACCCAACGCCAGCAAACCGCAAAAACCCAGGATCGCCGCGGTACCCGCCGTGACCTTGCGCGCGGTCGATGTCACGGCATGTTGCGCATGTCGTGCATGTTTCCCATGCCGTGCATGGAGGATGGCATCATGTTGTCATTCAGATGGTACATCACCCACAGCGAGCCGCTGAGTGCAATGACCACGAGCATCACAGTGAACAGCAGCGCGAGAAGCGTCCACCCGCCTTCCGAACGGGTGTCCATGTGCAGAAAATACACCATGTGAATCACGATCTGCACCGCGGCTAACCCAAGAATGACCGCGGCGGTGGTGCCGGAGCGAGCGAACGCATGGGCCATGACCAGCCAGAAGGGGATCGCGGTCAGGAGCACTGCGAGCAGAAAGCCGGTGACATACTCGCGCAGGCTGCCCGCATGCGGAGTGGCATCGACGGCATGCGGGTCGGCGTGCGCCGTGGGCTGCGAGGGCGTGTTCATGGGAGAACCCCGAGCAAATAGACCACGGTGAACACGGCAATCCAGACGACATCGAGGAAATGCCAGAACATCGACAGACACATCAGGCGTCGGCGATTCGCGGCGCACAAGCCGTGTTTACCCAGCTGCGCCATCAGGGTCAGCAGCCACAGAATACCGAACGTCACGTGCAGGCCATGCGTGCCGACCAGCGTGAAGAACGAGGAAAGGAATGCACTGCGCTGCGGCCCCGCCCCTTCTTGCACCAGGTGAGCAAACTCACGCAATTCCAAGAAGATGAAGCCGGCGCCCAACAGTCCCGTGACGGCGAGCCATCCTTGAGTCGGCGCCAGTCGATTGCGCTGCATCGCGAGCATGGCGAAACCATAGGTGATCGAGGACAACAACAACAGGGAGGTATTCACAGCCACCAACGGCAGGTCGAATAGCTCCGCGCCGGTGGGGCCGCCCGCATAGTTTCGACCGAGCACCGCATACACGGCGAACAGACATGCGAAGACCAGACAATCGCTCATCAAATACAGCCAGAAGCCGAGCAGCGTGCCGTTCTCCGGATGATGATCTTCGATCGAGTAGTAGCGCGGCGCATCGCCGCCGCCCACCGCTCCCACGGAACCCGTGACGCTACTAGACATTTGCGGTGAGCCTCGCGGTGCGGAGGTGTTCTATCCGCGTTACCTCATCGGCGGACAGATGGTAGTCGCGCTCGTAATTAAAGGTATGCACGATCACGGCGACGAGCAACGCGACGAAGGCGGCGACGGCCGGCAACCACATGTGCCAGATCATGGCGAAACCGAATGCCGCTCCCAACATCGCGATCACGAAGCCCGCGCCCGTATTCGCCGGCATATGAATCGCGATGAAGCCTTGCTCGGGGGGCGCGTAATGGTTCTTCTTCATGTCCGCCCAGGTGTCATTGTCGTGGACGATCGGCGTGAAAGCGAAGTTGTAAACCGGCGGAGGCGACGAGGTCGACCATTCGAGCGTGCGTCCATCCCAAGGATCGCCCGTGGTGTCGCGCAACTGGTCGCGACGCCGGATGCTCACCACCAATTGGATGATGAAACAGGCTATCCCTAAGAATATGAGCGCGGCGCCGAAGGCCGCGATTACGAACCAGATCTGTAAGGACGGATCGTCGAAATGACTGAGGCGTCGCGTGATGCCCATCAAACCCAGCACGTACAGCGGCGCGAATGCGAACCAGAAGCCGATCAACCAGAACCAAAAGGAACACTTCCCCCAGAATGCGTCGAGCTTGAAGCCAAAGGCCTTGGGGAACCAATAATTGATCCCGGCCAGCATGCCAAAGAGCACGCCCCCGATGATGACGTTGTGGAAGTGCGCGACCAGGAACAGGCTATTGTGCAGCGCGAAGTCCGCCGGCGGCACCGCCAGCAGCACACCCGTCATCCCGCCGATCGTGAAGGTGAACATGAAGCCGACGGTCCACATCATGGGCAACTCAAAGCGGATTCGGCCGTGGTACATGGTGAACAGCCAGTTGAATATCTTCGCGCCCGTGGGAATGGAAATGATCATGGTGGTGATGCCGAAAAACGAATTGACGCTGGCACCGGAGCCCATGGTGAAGAAATGATGCAGCCAGACCAGATAGGACAGGATGGTGATGACCACCGTGGCATAGACCATCGAAGCATAACCGAACAAGCGCTTGCCGCAGAAGGTGGAAACGATTTCCGAGAAAACGCCGAAGGCGGGCAGGATCAGGATGTAGACCTCCGGATGACCCCAGATCCAGATGAGGTTGACGTACATCATGGCGTTGCCGCCCAATTCGTTGGTGAAGAAATTGGTGCCGGCGTAACGGTCCAAGGACAAGAGCGCGAGGACCGCCGTCAACACCGGAAACGCCGCTACGATGAGCACATTGGTGCATAGCGCGGTCCAGGTGAAGATGGGCATCTTCATTAGCGTCATGCCCGGCGCGCGCATTTTGACGATGGTGGCGATCAAATTGATGCCCGAGAGCAGCGTGCCCACCCCGGCGATTTGCAGCGACCAGATATAGTAGTCGACGCCGACGTCCGGACTGAAGGCGATTCCCGACAACGGCGGGTAGGCCAGCCAGCCCGTGCGTGCGAACTCACCGACGAAAAGCGACATCATCACTAGAATGGCGCCCACGGCCGTCATCCAGAAACTGAAGTTGTTGAGAAACGGAAACGCCACATCCCGCGCGCCGATCTGCAAGGGCACGACGAAATTCATCAAACCCGTGACCAGCGGCATGGCGACGAAGAAGATCATGATCACCCCATGCGCGGTGAATACTTGATCATAGTGATGAGGTGGCAGGAAGCCCCTCGAGTCGCCGAACGCCATCGCTTGTTGCGCGCGCATCATGATGGCGTCGGAGAAGCCGCGCAGCAGCATGACCAGGCCGAGCACCACGTACATGATACCGATGCGCTTGTGATCGATGCTCGTGATCCAATCGCGCCACAGCGTGCCCCAGGCATGAAAATAGGTGATCGCAGCGAGAATGCACAGCCCGCCGCAGGCGACCCCGATGAACGTGCCTAAGAGTATGGGCTCGTGCAGCGGAATGGCGTCCCAGCCCAGACGGCCGAGGAGCAGGGCGGATAAGCGGGTCTGATCTAGCATGATGGCCGAGGACCGTTGGCGGCCACCTTGGCGGTGGTTACCGGAGCGGCCGGTACGCATTGGTTCAAGATGGCGGCGTACAAATCCGCGCTCACGCTGGAAAATCGCCGTACCGGGTCGCGCTCACTGGGGCGCGCAAGCTCGAGATAGGCGTCGTTGTCGAGAGCACCGCCGCCGTTCTGCACGGCCGCGACCCAGCGCTTGAAATCATCGCCGCTCATCCCATGAAATTTGAAGTGCATGCCGGAGAAGCCGGCGCCGCTGTAATTCGCCGAAAACCCCTCGTAGGCGCCCGGGTGGTTGATGACCGCATGCAGCTCGGTCTGCATGCCCGGCATGGCGTAGATCTGTCCGGCGAGGGCCGGGATGAAAAAAGAATTCATCACCGAAGAAGAAGTGATCTTGAAGTCGATCGGCACATCGACGGGTGCGGCCAGCTCATTGACGCTCGCGATGCCCTGATCCGGGTAGATGAATAGCCATTTCCAATCGAGCGCGACCACCTCGACCACCAGCGGCTTGGTGCCGGCGGCCACGGCATGCGTGGCATCGATTTTGCGCAGTGCCCGGTAGGGGTCGAGAGTGTGGGTGTTGATCCAGGTCACCGCGCCCAAAGCGATGATGATCAGGAGTGGCGCGGTCCAAATCACCAGCTCCAAGGCGGTCGAGTGATCCCAGTCCGGCTTGTACGTGGCGTCAGGGTTCGAGGCGCGGTAGCGCCACGCAAAGAGGAAAGTCAGGCCTAGGACGGGCAGCACGATCAACAGCATCAACACGGTCGAGACCACGATGAGGCGCCCTTGCTGCGCGGCAACCGCGCCAAAAGGATGCAACACCACGAGATCGCAGCCCGATAGCAGGCCGGCGGACAGCGAAGCGCTCAAGGTGGCGCGCCAGCGTCTCATGCGGTTCACAGACGTCAGCCAGTCGAGCCCGCGTGAGCCTCGCGTTTGCGCGGCACACCGAAGTCTCATCTCGTTCGCCCAGGTCATGCTGCGCACTCTAGGCGGATCGCCGCCGTCCGGGGATTGGACGTTTTGTCCTATGGCCTTATTGCGCCGACAATGCGACGCTAATTGCACATGGCAATCGAGAGCGCTCATCCGCCGATCGACGCGCCGGGGCAATCCTTCGAACGGGATGTGCGCCGCGTCAGTTCGCATCATTCGGAGATCGCGCCGGGGGAGATCGCGATCGGCGTCATCATCGGCCGCGCCTCGGAATACTTCGATTTCTTCGTTTACGGCATCGCCTCGGTGCTGGTATTTCCCCAGGTCTTCTTTCCGTTCGCGAACGGACTCGACGGCACGTTGTACGCGTTCACGGTATTTGCGTTCGCCTTCCTCGCACGCCCCTTGGGATCGATCGGCTTCATGGCCATTCAGCGCCGTTTCGGACGCGAAACCAAGTTGACCGCCGCCTTGTTCCTGCTCGGCGTGTCGACCGCCGGGATCGCCTTTCTGCCCGGATACGCGAGCTTGGGATTCGGCTCCATCGTGTTGCTGTCGACTTTCCGGGTCGGTCAGGGAGTCGCGGTCGGCGGTTCCTGGGACGGCTTGCCTTCGTTGCTGGCGCTGAACGCTCCGCCGCGGCGTCGCGGTTGGTACGCCATGCTGGGACAACTCGGCGCCCCGATCGGCTTCGTCATGGCGAGTGGCCTGTTCAGCTACCTCTATTCGAACCTCGCGACCGACGATTTCCTGGAGTGGGGCTGGCGCTATCCGTTCTACGTGGCGTTCGCGATCAATGTGGTCGCGCTATTCGCGCGGCTACGTCTCGTCGCAACCAATGAGTATGCGCGGCTTCTCGATGAGCGCGAACTCGAGCCGGCCGACGTCGTCACGATGGCGCGCGCGCAGGGCGCTACGGTGGTCATCGGCGGTTTCGCGGCGCTCGCGAGCTACGCCTTGTTTCATCTGGTGACGGTGTTTCCGCTGTCCTGGATTCATCTGTATTCCGGTCAGCCGATCACCGACTTCTTGGGTGTGCAGATGATCGGCGGGGGCTTGGCGGCGCTCGGTATCGTGGCCTCCGGGCTGATAGCCGATCGCGTCGGCCGCCGCTGGACCTTGGGCTCACTCGCGATTCTGATCGCGGTGTTCTCCGGTTTCGTGCCCACTCTCTTGGGTGGCGGCCGGCTCGGCGAGGATGTATTCATTTTGCTGGGATTCGTGCTTTTGGGGCTCTCCTACGGCCAAGCGGCGGGTGCCGTGACGTCGAACTTCGAGCCGAAATACCGCTACACCGGCGCAGCCCTGACATCGGACCTCGCCTGGCTGGTCGGCGCCGCGTTCGCACCCCTCGTGGCGCTCGGCCTATCGGCGCATTTCGGCTTGGGCTATGTGAGCGTCTACCTTCTCTCGGGCTCGGTGGGCACATTGGCCGCCCTCAGCCTGAATCGGCGCCTGAAGATTCGGATCTGACGGTAAGGGTGTCCGTAACGAGCTGCCCATGCGGTAGCCAGTAACGGGTGCCCTTGAGTCGGCCCGTGCGTCGAAGCGCACCCAGTTCAACCAAGTGTCCGAGGTCTCGCCTGGAATAAACAGTTCTCGCGGCGGCAGCGTGAATCGATGCTAATCCTCGGTGGTCGTGTCGGCACCGCGGGTTCGGCGGGTGCGTGCAAAGCTACGGCGGCCACCGGCGAAAAACTCGAGGAAGCGGTGCGCTTCCGCGGTCGCGAATTTGCCCTCGGTCAGGAGCGCGGCCGCGATTTCCCTACGATTGCCCACCGGCTGATCGAGGGCGTGAAACGCCTGCTTGAGCTCGCGCAGGGCATCCCGCTTCATCCCGCTTCGCCGCAAGCCAACGAGATTCAGCCCGATGAGCGCATCGCGCTCGGTGGCCATGCAGAAGGGGGGAATATCGGTCGAGATCCGCGCGCCGCCGCCGATCATGACCACTGGGCCGATGCGGCAAAACTGATGAATCACGGCACCCCCGCCCAAGAAGGCACGATCGCCGACGTGCACGTGACCGCCCAGCAGTACCGCGTTGGCGATGATCACGCGATCGCCGATTTGGCAGTCATGCGCGGCATGCGCAGCCGTCATCACGAAGCAGTCCGCTCCCACGCGTGTGACGGCATCGGGCTTGGTGGCGCGATTGATGGTCACATGCTCGCGAATCACCGTGCGCTTACCGATGCTGACGCGCGATTCGATCCGCGGGTCGAAACTCAAGTCCTGAGGGTCGCCGCCGAGGACGGCAAACGGATGCACGACGACCTCGTCGTCGAGGTCGCAATGGCGGGTGATCAGGGCATGGGCATGCACCACGCAGCCGGCACCCAATCGTGCGCCGTCTTCGATCACGGCAGTCGGATGGATCTTTGAGTTCAATTGTGTTCCCAAGGCTTTAACGGGTTCGCTTGCCCGCGCAGAGCGTCATTATAGCGGACGCGAGTGCGCGCCACGGTCAACCCGCCAGCTAGCGCCGAGGGCATGAATCATGCCGAGTCTAGCGGGCTGGGCGCCTCGGCAAGCCGTGTGGCTTCGCCACGCGGTGCTTCCCTGTGTCTTGGCCGACGTCGCGCGGCGAGCGGTGTGCAGCGCCGAAGCGCTCCGGCAACAGGTCGGCGAGTTCGGTCGGCGTGAGATTGCGCCAACGTCCCGACGCCAATCCCTCGAGCCGTATATTCACGAAGCGCACGCGGATCAGGCGGCGCACCGTATAGCCGAACACCTCGCACATCCGCCGGATTTGGCGATTGAGACCCTGGGTCAAAATGATGCGAAACACGTTCTTGCCGATCTTCCGTACATCGCAAGGGTTCGTGATCCGATCGAGGATCGCAACCCCGCTCGCCATGGCACTCACGAACTCGTCGGTGACGGGCCGGTCGACGGTCACCAGATATTCCTTTTCGTGACCATGCCGCGCCCGTAACAGGTCGTTGACGATGTCGCCGTCATTCGTCAACAGCAGTAAGCCCTCGGAGTTCTTATCCAGACGGCCGATCGGAAAGATCCGTTGGTGATGCGACACGAATTCGATCACATTATCCGGGACGCGCGGGTCGGTGGTGCATTCGATGCCCACCGGCTTGTGAAGCGCGATGTACACATGTGCCGTCTCGCCGCCGACCACCCGACCGTCGACTCTGACCGCATCGCCGTCCTTGACCTTCGTGCCCAGCGTCGCGACGACGCCATTGATGCTGACACGGCCGCCGTCCACCCAGGAATCCGCTTCGCGCCGTGAACACAAGCCGCGCTCGCTCAAGTACTTGTTGATACGCATGCCCGGCGTGTCGGTCAGCGGCTTGCCCGAGCTTGCAAATGACTTGTCCATGCGGGACGTTATATCCCTCGGGGTGGGTGGCGCAAGTCGTACGGCAAGTAGGCTCCGCAGCCTGTCGGGCTGATGGGAACAGCTTTGCGGCATCGGGAGCCGGTCCCGCGAGGTCCGGGTACCGTTGATGTTTGCATTAGGTCGCGCTGTCACTGACGTTTGCGTGTCGGTGGGCGGGGGTGCGATCATCGGCTTTTACGGCGAGGAATAATCGGGATGTACAGACCGCGAGCGTTCGCCGAGGATCGTCCCGAGGAGCTGCGTGCGATCATGCAGAGCTGCTCCCTGCCCGTATTGGTTTCCACGACGAGAGACGGTGGCGCGGTTCGCATGGTGGCGACACACTTGCCGCTGATGCTGCGCGGCGACACGTTGGTCGGGCACGTGGCGCGCGCCAACCCCCACTGGCAAACGCTCGATACGACCGCGGAATCCCTCGCGATATTCGGGGGAGTCAATGGCTACGTCAGCCCATCCTTATACGCCACCAAGAAGGAGACGGGAAAGGTGGTGCCGACCTGGAATTACGAGGCCGTTCACGCCTACGGCCGGCTGGAGATCATCGAGGACACCGCGCGTGTTCTGGCAGTCGTATCCGCTCTCACCGACCATCACGAAGCGCCGAGAACCTCACCATGGAAAGTGTCCGATGCACCGGATGACTACATAGCCGCCCAGCTGAAGGGAATCGTCGCCGTGGTCTTGCATATCACGGCCCTGCATGGCGTGCGCAAGTTGAGTCAGAACAAGACTCCGGCGGATCGCGACGGCGTCATCGACGGGCAGACAGTGGAAAATCCGCAACTCGCTGAACACATGAAGAACGTCTCCAAGGTGGGCGGACGCCTTGGATCACCATGACGTTCGCCATTGAAGCCAGCGGTCTGCACAAGAGCTTTCGCGACGTTCATGCGGTCCGTGGTCTGGACTTGCACGTCGGTCGCGGCGAAGTGTTTGGTCTCTTGGGTCCCAATGGGGCCGGCAAGACCACGAGCCTGGAAATGCTCGAGGGCTTGATTCGCCCGGATGCCGGCGAGATACGCATTCTCGGTATGGACTGGCGTCGTCAGGGCGCCACCATCCGCACCCGTATCGGCGTGCAGTTTCAAATCACCGAATTGGATGACAAGGTCCGAGTGCGTGAGGCACTCGAGATGTTCGGCAGCTTCTATCCGAAAGCACGCTCTCCCGCCGAGCTGCTCGGCCTGTTGCACCTGGAGGACAAGGCCGACGCCTATCAACGCCGCTTGAGCGGTGGTCAGCGCCAACGACTCGCCTTGGGGCTTGCCCTCGTCAACGACCCGGATCTCGTATTCCTGGACGAACCCACCACGGGACTCGATCCGCAGGCTCGACAAGGACTGTGGGATCTGGTGCGACAGCTCAAGCAGGAAGGGCGGACCGTGCTGCTCACGACTCACTACATGGAGGAAGCCGAGGTACTGTGCGATCGGATCGGCATCATGGACCGCGGGCAGATTCTTACGCTGGGGACACCCCGGGAACTCATTGCCGGTTTGCATCAGCCGAGCTTTGCTGAGATCGAATTCCTCGGTAGTGCGCCAGATATACGGCCGTTCGCGGACCGGCTAGGCATGGCGGTGGAAGCCCGGGATCAGAGCTGGTCGGTGCCGCTGACCGATGCGAAGAAGGACCTCCAGGCCGTACTCTCCTGCATCGAGGGATTGAATCTACCAATGCAGCAACTGCATGTGCGCCGGGCCAGCTTGGAGGACGTATTCCTGCAGCTGACCGGCCGCAGTCTGCGCGATTGAGCGGCCACCATGCACACGCGAATTTTTTTCAATCAACTCAAGATGGGCCTGATTCTCTACACGCGGGTGCCGGCGGCCATGTTCTGGATCATCGCGTTCCCCGTCGTGATGCTGCTCGCCATGGGTACGGTTTTCGGCGGCGGCAACGATTCGGCCAGCAAACTGGTCTGGGAACGAGCGGGGCCGCAAACGGCGGCCGATACGCTGTTGCTCTCCGTGTTGACCGCGGGCGGTACGGTCGTCGAAATAGCATCGCCCAGCGATGCGGAAGCGCGGTGGAAGGGCGGCAAGTTGCCCATCATGCTGGTGGGCGAGGGTGGCCGTTACACGCTGCGCATCAACAGCTACCTGGCGGGACAGGCCATGCAAGCCAAGGCAGTGGTGCAGCAGGGATTCTTAGTCGCCCAGGCGCGCGCCCAAGGATCGGCGGACCCCACGCTCATTCCCATCGTCATGAGCAGTCCGGGTGGTCATCAAGAAGGACCCTATGCCGCGTTTTTGCTCCCCGGTCTCCTCGGTCTCAATGTGCTCATGATCGGTGTGTTCTCCACCGGGATAGTGGATGTCACTCTGCGCGCGAAAGGCGGCTACAAGCGCCTCGCAACCACGCCCCTGCCGCGCCATATTTACCTGGGCGCACAGGTCTGTGTGCGCCTGATCGTGGTGCTCGTTGCGGCAGCATTGCTGATGCTCGTCGGTGCCATCGTGTTCGGCATTCATAATCAGGGGAGTTACGTGAGCTTGGCTGTAGTGCAGCTGCTCGGCGCCGCCTGTTTCATCTGCATGGGCTATGTGCTCGCTAGTTTTGCCGAAACCCCGGATGTCTACAGCGGCATCGCCAATCTGACTTTTCTACCGCTGATGCTGCTGTCGGGCGTATATTTTTCGCTGGACAGCGCGCCCGACTGGCTGCAGCGGGGGGCCGATCTATTACCCCTGACACCGTTGCTGCGAGCATTGCGGGCGATCTTCAACGACGGCGCCGTCCTCGGCAGTCAATGGTCGGCGGTGGCGATCGTTGCGACATGGACCGTGGTGCTGTTCGCGCTGGCCACTCGGCGCTTCAAGTGGGTGTAGCGGCAAAGCCTGCGCCAGGCTGCTAGAGGAGATTGAGATGCTTCATGACCCGGTTGAGATTCTTGCGGATCTCGTTGAGCTTACCGATGGTCACGATGGTCTTCATCGCATCGGCCAGCGGCTGCAAAGGGTAACCGCCATAGGCCCCGGCCGCGGGCACATCGTGGGTGACCGTGGACCGTCCCGCAAGATTTACCTTGTCGCCCAGCGTGACATGCGCCGTCACCACCGAGTTTCCGCCGGTGACGAATTGCCGACCTATCGTCGTCGAGCCCCCCGTCATGAAGCCGGCGGTGAAAAAACCATCTTCTCCAATGTCGCAGTTATGCGCGATGTGGCAAATGTTGTCGAGCTTGGTGCCCGAGCGAATCCGAGTTGACGTCAACGTTGCGCGGTCAATTGCGCAACTGCTGCCGATTTCGACGTGATCACCGATGATCACATTGCCCAAATGCGAAATCTTACAGGGACGGCCGCCGCGATCGACCGCATAACCGAACCCATCGCTACCCACGGTGGTATGAGGGTGTATCTCGCAGTCCGCACCGATCTCGCATGAGGCCCCGACGAACACATGCGGGTGAATGATCGTACGCGGACCCAACCTCGCGTTGTTCTCGATCACCGAGTGCGCCCCGATCATACAGCCGTCAGCGATGACCGCGTGCGACCCGATCACGCAGTACGGGCCTAAAAAGACATCGTTCCCGACCCGAGCGTCCGGGTGCACGACGGCGGTGGGATGGCGCCCACCCCATTGAGTGAAGCGACGGCACTTTTGATCGAAATACTTGAGCAAAGTCGCCATCCCCATGGCCACATTGTCGACCGAGAAATAGCAGCCATTGGACGTATCGACGGCGGTGACAGACCGTGCAGCCTTGGTCTGGACGACGAGAATGGCGGGATCTTGCGAGCGAGCTTTGGCAAGTTGCCCGGCATCGGTGATGAACACCAGGCTCGCGCAGGACGCCGCATCGGGCGTATCGCACTGGCTGGCCAGAGACTTCAGGTTGCCATGCATGAACGTAAAGACATTGGAATGCTGGGTCTTGATGGCTTCAGCGGTAATCATTATTCGACTCCAGGAATGTCCACATTATGTTTTGTAGGCTTTTATGATCCCGGTCTGGTCGCAGCCCGCAATTTATCACCGCTGATTGAGGCCGCAGATTTAGCGCCACAAGTAACGCTGTGTCAAATACGGCTTGCCGACCCTATGTCGTTGACCCTAAAGGGGGCTCGACGGTTTGCGGGCGAAAAATACTCGCAGGCACGTGATCTGCGTCAACCGCGCGTGGAACCCCGCCCAGCCGCCTGGATGTGAAGCTGCTCCCAGTTCGATTCGCCATATTCGGCTATAACATTACAAAGGCCACGAACCGTGGTAGCCAGCGGAGTGGACGATGAGACAGTACACCTTGGTTTTCATGGAGCAGCGCATCGGCATGGCCCGATTGACTCCCATCAACGGCGAGGCGGGCAGCGCCACTTTCCCGGCATTGGATGAGGAATCGGCGATCTTCTACATACAGCAACACCTGATAGATCGCCTCAAGAACTGTGTGCGTGGCGACCTCTCCAGTATGCGCATCGTGCGCGACCCAACCGCGAGCAATGGAATACGGCTGGTGGACGATTCCCACGCGAATCCGAATTACCAGGACATTTACGTTCGATACAACCCGGTCTCCAAAGCCGTCGACGTCGATTGGGACTCCACCCGGACTACTCTGTTCGTCGACTTAGCCACCTCGAGCGAACGGAATTCGCGCACCGGTACCGGCTAGCAAGGATTTATCTCGAGTTCTCCCAACCATTGCGCCTGAGCATTGTCAGGTGCGATGCACACCGCCTTGCACTCGTGACCCTATCCGGACCGAACCGTCCACTCAGCGCAGCGTGGCGCTCGCCAATTTCACGCTAAACCCGATGAACAGGCTGCCGACCAGGCCGGTCGCCAGGGCTGAGGTCCGGCGCCGCCGTCGAAATTGCGTGGCCAGGAACGCTCCGCCAAAAATGAGCGCGGTCAGATAGAGGGCGCTACAGGTCTGGACGATGGCGCCGAGGATCAGGAACGACAGCCCCGTATGCGCATAGCTCGAGTCCACGAACTGAATGAAGAATGACAGGAAGAACAGGATTGCCTTGGGGTTCATCAAGCTGATGATGAGCGCCGTCCGGAACGGCCTTGCATCGTCTGCACGGCGGGCCGGGGGAGCGGAAGGCGCCTCCCGTGCCCACCACCCGCGCCAGGCCGCAAGCAGCAAACGGCAGCCCATCCAGGCAAGATACGCAGCACCCGCGAATTTAACCACGAAGAACACCGCGGGAACGGCCTTGAGTAGAGAAGCGATTCCCATGGCCGACGCAAGCATGAGAATCCCGTCACCGAGAAAGATGCCGGCGGCCCCGCGATAGCCGGCGGCAACCCCTGCGCGCGACGCCACTGACATGACGTATAGCGAGTTTGGGCCCGGCAGCAGCACGATGACGATCGCGCCGATGACGAAGGTCGTCAGATCCGTAATTCCATAGGACATCAGGGTCTTCCAGCGTGTCTAGCAGCCTATCTGACTCATGATTCGCCTGCTTCGGCCCAGGCAGGACCGGCTGCTGGTATCCGATTACGGTAGCGATTCGCGCCGTATTCTATTACTTTTGGGAGCGATCGATGAGTCTGCATGCAGACGTCGGTCGAGGATGCCGGGAGTATGAGCACGCCCGCCGGCAAGCGCCTCGGGGCGGCCACCGGGATGTCGAGACAGGATCGAGAGGATACGATGACGACGAATTTCACGCGACGTGATTTCCTGACACTTGCCGCCGGCGCAACGGTACTCGATTTGGCGGGCGGCCCCGCCAACCCGCACGCGTCGTCGACGCCGGCAGACAGCTCATCCGAGGGACTCATCCGGGCGGGCGAGGCACCCTTCGATACCGTGGTCGTCCTGATGATGGAAAACCGCTCGTTCGATCACGTGCTTGGATGGCTACCGGGCGCCAACGGCCGGCAACAGGGACTGCGCTATACCGATCGCCACGGAGTCGTGCATGAGACCTATCCTCTGGCCCCCGAATGGCAGGGCTGCAGCCTGAGCGATCCTGACCATACGTGGCAAGGCGCCGCGGTCCAATTCGCCGCGGGCCGCTGCGATGGCTTCCTGCAAACCGCGCCGATCGGCGATCGCTTCCCGATCGGCTACTACCGCAAGAACGACTTGCCGGTGTTGAGCGCTCTGGCCACCGGTTATACGACATTCGACAATTATTTCTGCTCGATGCAAGGACCCACGTGGGAGAACCGTCTCTATCAACTGACCGCAACGACACAGGTCGATATGCCGGATGGTTTTCCCAAGACCGACGCGGATCGCCCCTGCCTGATCGCGACCACGATTTTCGATCGCCTATCCGCCGCCGGCCTCCGCTCGGGGTATTACCATCACGGCGAACCCATGACCGGGCTCTTCAAGAGCAAGAAATACGACCGCCTCTCGCACTCGATCGAGCGATTCTGGGAGGACGCGCGTAAGGGTACGTTGCCAAATGTCGTGTTCGTCGATCCCGACTACACGGATGCCGCCGAAGACAACGGGACGTCGAACGATTATCACCCCAAGGGCAGCGTGCTGGTGGCCGAAGAATTTGTCGCGCGCGTTCACGACGCGTTGAAGGGGAGTCCGCAGTGGAATCGAATGGTGTTCGTACTCAATTTCGATGAACATGGCGGCTTCTTCGACCATGTGAGCCCGCCCACGTGTCAGGACGATACGCTGCAAACCGGCGTGGGTCCGTTTCCGGACTTGAAGAGGCTGGGATTTCGGGTCCCCGCGATCGCGATGGGTCCATTCGCGCCGCGCAAGATCGAGTCGTCCGGCCCATACGAGCATTGTTCCATCCTCAAAATGATCGAGTGGCGGTGGGGACTCGAGCCGATGACCTTGCGGGATCGATATGCGAGAAATTTCGCTCATGCACTCGACTTCAAGAACCGGCGCGAGCCCATCGATCTCCCCAAATTCAAGGCGCCACCGGCGCTGGTTTGCTGAACGGAAACATCAACTCTCTAGCGCCATCTCCATGAAGAGACTCAACGGGTCGGGCCGATAGTTACCGAACGCCGCAATCTCCTTGAACCCATGAGATCGATAGAGCGCGAGGGCTTCTGGCTGCTTGATGCCGGTTTCCAGGCGCAAAAACGACTTGCCTTGTTGTCGAGCGATGGATTGCAGTTGTCGCAATAACAGGCGACCGACGCCCTTGCCGCGTGCGGCGGGAGAAACGAACATTCGCTTGATCTCAGACCAGTCCCGCGCCGCGTCCACCACGGCGGCGCAGCCGAGCGCCATGCCGTCGGAACGCGCAACCAGAAACGTCACGTTGGGCTGCCGCAGCGCATGTACATCGATGAGGTGATTGCTCTCGCTCGGATACAGGGAGTCCATGAGCGCATCGCTTGCGTCCAACAACTCCAATACTTCGGGCACATTCGGATCCTCGACTCGAATCTCGATCATGGTTCCTCCAGTCGTTGCAGGTCGATGCCGGTCATCGCCCTATCGTGTTCAGTTTGCCGCCAGACGATCGACGAGTTCAATCCAGTGAGTCACCGGTACTCGTGCCGCGCTCGCCAAGTGCACCTGGCAACCGATATTGGCGGTCACGATCTGCGTCGGATCGCTCTCTTGCAGCGCGGTCAATTTACGGTCGCGAAGTTCCCTCGCCAGCGCCGGTTGCGTCACCGAATACGTGCCCGCGGAACCGCAGCATAGATGTCCATCTCTCGTCGGAGCCACCTTGAATCCAAGCCGGTTGAGCACGCCCTCTACTGCGCCGCCGAGCCGTTGGGCATGCTGCAGCGTGCAGGGGCAGTGAAAGGCGAGGGCGCCCGGGTGGCTATTCGCCGCGGACAAACTCTCGACGGGTTCGGCTCGCAAGACTTCGACCAAGTCGAGCGCCATGGCGCTGATGCGTTTGGCCTTGACGGCATACAGCGGATCATCCGCCAAAATTTCGCCGTACTCCTTGACGAAGGCGCCGCAGCCGCTCGCGGTCTGCACGACGACTTCGGCGCCGCTCTCGATGGCCGGCCACCATTGGTCGATGTTGCGGCGCGCGTGCGCGAGTCCCGCAGCGCGAGCGTCGAGGTGGTAATCGATGGCGCCGCAACATTGCACGCCCGGTGCGCTCAGAAGTTCGATGCCGAGGCGATCGAGTACGCGGGCCGCGGCCGCATTGGTGTTCGGCGACAGGCTGCGCTGGACACAGCCTTCCAGCAGCAGCATTTTGCGTCGGTGATGAGTCCGCGGCCTACGTCCCGGGGGCACCACGGCTCCGGGTACTTTGTCGCGCAGCGCTGCGGGGAGCCAAGGCCGCAGCAATCGACCCATGACCAGAACACCGCGAAACACCATAGGTCGCGTCAGCACGAACCGCAGCGCCCAGCGGAATAGGCGCTGTGGCGGCGAGCGTGGCACGCGACGCTCGATCTCTGCGCGGCCTATGTCGAGCAGCGTGTGATACTGAACTCCCGACGGACAGGTCGTTTCGCAGCTGCGACACGTGAGGCATCGATCCAGGTGCGTGCGGGTGGTTTCCGTGGCATCGCCCCCTTCGAGCATTTGCTTGATCAAGTAGATGCGGCCTCGCGGCCCATCCAACTCGTCGCCCAACAGTTGGTAGGTGGGGCAGGTGGCGTTGCAAAATCCACAGTGCACACAACTGCGCAAGACCGCTTCGGCGACTGCGGCCCGCGGCACCGCTACGCCGTCGGAGTCCGGTTTAATGTGTGTCTGCATAGCTAGCCTGTCTCAAGTACTTTACATGCGCCGCGTTGGCGCGGAGAGGGGTGTGTGCATGGCTATAGGCCTCATGCTTATAGTGCAGGGTAGAGGCGACCGGGATTGAACAGACCGCGCGGGTCGAAACGTTGCTTCAACCGTTGATGCAGCGCCAACAGCGGTTCACTCAAAGGCTGGAAGGGCGCATCCGCGGCCGTATCGTGACCGCGATAAACGATTGCCGAGCCCCCCGCTTGGGCGGCAGCGTGTCGCACGGTCGCGGCATCCGCAGCGGTGCGGAGCCAATGCTGCGCACCGCCCCAATCGACGAGCACTTCGCCCGACAGATCGAGCGGTGCGGTCGCCGGCGGCAGCGACAATCGCCACAAGGGGAGGGAGCCTGCGAAGAACGGCAGGCGGTGTTCGCGCAATTCCGTCCAGAACGCGTCGTCGACCTGCCGTCCTCCAAGCCGTGCCGCACCGGCATCGACAGAGCCCCGTCCGCCCTCTAGCCGCACCATCAGTGCGCTGCCATCGTGACATGCGCCTGTGATGGGCAGTGGCTCGCGTGCCCAGCCCGACAGACGTCGCAGCGCGTCGCCGACGTCGATGTCGAGGCACAGCGTGTACTGGTGCGACGGCTTGGGCAGTACCTTCATGGAGACCTCGGTCAACAGCGCCAGGCAGCCGAAACTTCCCGTCATCAGACGTGAAACGTCGTAGCCCGCCACGTTCTTGATGACCTCGCCGCCGAAACGCATGGCGTGCCCCTCACCGTCGATCACACGACACCCCAGGACGAAATCGCGCACCGCGCCTACCCAAGGGCGCCGCGGACCGGACAAGCCCGCTGCGACCATTCCCCCGAAGGTGGCGTTCGCACCGAAGTGCGGCGGCTCGCAGGCGAGCATTTGTCCCCGTTCGGCGAGCACCGCCTCGATGTCCTCGAGCCGCGTGCCGCAACGCGCGGTCAGCACGAGTTCCGCCGGGTCGTAATGCACGATGCCGCTGTGCGCTCGCATGTCGAGCGCGAACGCCGTGCCGCGGGATGCCGCGCCGAGAAATCGCTTGGTGTTACCCCCATGGATCGCGAGCGGGGTTCCGGCATCGAACGCCGCGCGCACGCACTCGCGAAGCGACTCGAGGGACTCCGCCGCAGGCGCAGGTTTCATCAGAAGCGCTCTAGGTCAGGATGGGGCAACTGACCCGCATGCACATGCATGCGGCCGAATTCCGCGCAGCGCGCGAGCGTCGGAATGTTCTTACCCGGATTGAGCAGTCCTTGCGGATCGAAGGCCGCCTTGACACCGTGGAGCAGCGATAATTCATCCGCGCCGAACTGAACGCACATTTGATTGATCTTCTCGCGACCCACGCCATGTTCGCCGGTGATGGTGCCGCCGACCGCGACACAGAGCTCGAGAATCTTGCCGCCCAGCGCTTCGGCGCGCTCGAGGGCACCCGGTTCGTTGGCATCGAACAGGATCAGCGGATGCATGTTGCCGTCGCCCGCATGGAACACGTTCGCGACCTTCAGTCCAGATTGCCGCGATAACTCGGCTATCTCGGTAAGCACCTGCGCCAGCGCACGCTTCGGAATCGTGCCGTCCATGCAGTAATAATCGGGGGACATTCGGCCAACGGCGGGGAACGCGTTCTTGCGTCCGGCCCAGAAACGCTTGCGCTCGTCGTCATCGCGCGCGAGGCGTATTTCGGTGGCGCCCGCCGCCTCGAGCAATTCACGCGCTCGTGTGCATTGCACGGCCACGTCGGCTTCGACGCCATCCAATTCGCACAGCAGAATGGCGGCGGCATCGACGGGATAGCCCACATGCACGAAGTCCTCGGCGGCGCGAATCGCGAGGTTGTCCATCATTTCGAGACCTGCCGGGATCATGCCCGCGCCGATGATGTCGCCCACGGCGCGCGCGGCCTTGCGCACGTCATCGAAACTCGCCATCAGCACCCGCGCGGTCTCCGGCTGCGGTAGCAGCTTCACCGTTGCCTCGACCACGATGCCGAGCAGTCCCTCCGAGCCGATGAACAGCGCCAACAAATCGAAGCCCGGGCTGTCCAGTGCCTCGCTGCCCAGGGTCAAAAGCGAACCGTCCGCCGTCACGATGTCGACGCGCAGGACGTTGTGAACCGTCAAACCGTACTTGAGACAGTGCACACCGCCGGCGTTTTCAGCGATATTGCCGCCGATCGAGCAGGCGATCTGCGAGGAGGGGTCGGGGGCGTAGTAAAGGCCATAGGCTGCCGCCGCTTCGGTGACGGCGAGATTGCGCACGCCCGGTTGCACGCGCGCCGTGCAGGTGTGCGGATCCACGTCGAGAATGTGCTTGAACCGCGCGAGCGATAGCAAGATGCCCTTTTCCACAGGCATCGCGCCACCCGAGAGCCCGGTGCCCGCGCCGCGCGGTACCACGGGCACATGGTGCTCATGACAGTGGCGCATCACCGCTTGTACCTGCGCGACGGTGTCGGGCACCACCACCAGCAAGGGCAGCGTTCGATAGCTGCTCATGCCGTCGCATTCATAGGGTCCGAGCTCTTCAGGCGTATGCAGAATACGCAGCCCCGGCACATTCCTGCGCAGGTCCGCGAGCAGCCGGTCCTTGTCGGTCGTCGGCAGCGGCCCGTCCAGACGCTCGTCGTACAGCATGTTCATGATGGCCAGCCAATGTAGTGCAGTGTCCGCGCCTGCTGAAAATGTTCACGCGGGTCGTTTGCGTTAAGCAAATCGCCCCTCATTGTACACCGCCGATTGAAGCGAGCCCATTCTGGGTCGGCCGGAGCGTCGATTCGAGCGCTATTATAGCGCCCGCGATTCAACTCATGAGTTCTACCTTGAGAGCCGTGACTTTCTTAAACGTCGCATCACCCGTGATGAATGTATGTTGAGGACCCAACTGCAAACAACTGGCTGCCTGCAGCGCATCGGGAGTGCGCAACCCGTGCTTGACGCGCACCGCCGTGGCCAGTTCCACCACATCGCGGGTCAACTCGACCCATGTCAGATCGGGCCGCGCAAAGAATGTATCGAAAGCCGCCAATGTCTCGAGTTGATTATTGCGCGCCGGCCGCGCGCGGCATTCCAGCCATGACAAGCGGCTCACTGCCGCATCAAGCGTGCGATGCCGCTTCACCAGTCGCGCAAGCTGTGTCCGAATCCGTTGTGCAAACGGTTCTGCTCCCTCGATTAGATATATCAATGCGCTGGCATCGAAGAACGCAATCACGCCCAGCCATCCCGCTCGGCTCGTAGCGCTTTATCGAGTTGCTCTTTGCGCTTAGTGCCTGTGGCCGGTTGGTGTAGCAGCCACTGGACGGCAGTCATACCTCTCGGTTTTACCGCGTTGCCGAGCGACAACCGCGCATAATCCTTCGCGGAAATTACGATTGCGGAGGACTTGTTGCGTTTCATCAAATGGACCGGTCCGCGGCGAAGCCCCTCTTCTATGGCAGCCATACCACGACGCTTGAGTTCAGCGGCGGTGAGAGTGTTCATTGGTTGGCGACTCCGAATAGTACTGAATTCGGTACTAATAGTACGTCAAGTACCGCGAGCACGTGTAGACGCCACGAAATGTTGGTCACCAGCGAGTAAACCAATCGCGTACGTACCGTAGGTTTAACCATAACTAAAGTAGCCTCCATGCAATAATTTAACATAATATACATTATACGAAGTGTGCAATGGCGTACGGGACACGGCTCACGGGGCACTGGGCCGATCCCCTCCCAGGTCGTCGACATGCGATATTAGGGGGATACGGTCAATGGTCCAATATAAGGAGCTCTCGAGTGAATCCAAATAAGGCACTTTGGGAAAAAGGCGATTTCACACGTATTGCACAAAGCATGCGAAAAAGCGGAGAGT
>Ga0116227_10001787_pt1 | contig 48708 bp, 33 predicted proteins | sample S1TSphgellanicum_FD_89693 | JGI IMG/M metagenome (GOLD analysis project Ga0116227, IMG submission 89693) | Host-associated microbial communities from peat moss isolated from Minnesota, USA - S1T2_Fb - Sphagnum magellanicum MG | ecosystem: Host-associated > Plants > Peat moss > Unclassified... | reverse complement strand
ATGTTAAAAAAAATTTAAAATCCTTACTATTTTTTTATTTTAAAAAAAAAAACCAAAAAAAAAAATTTTTATTTTTTCCCCAAAAAAAAAAAAAAAAAAAGGCAAGTAGAAAATGAAAAAAACATATTTTAGCCATTTTGAAATTTTTTGTCAAGTGGCTAAATTCAGCCAGAAATCTAAATTCCCTGCTAGCTGGCAAATTATCGACTTTTTGCCAGGCATCACTATAATGGCGATTCCCAAGCATTAAAAAGTGTAAAATTCCACAAAAAGCAGAAAATTCCTAGCATAAACAACCACCTAAAAATGGCCAATGTATAAAACACATTATTGGCTATATTATATTAATTAAAATCTTCATATTCCCTTTTGTTTTAACCCATGAGGAAAAAACATTTGACACCGAAATTTTTCTAGACCAACTTAATAATTATGCATTTCATTAGTACAATTCACTTACTCACAAAAGTTATGTTTGTCACAACTTATAATTACATATTTGGGACTTTCTTTTTGGGAAATTATGTTCAGCTATGCTTTAAAGACAATTAATTTCCAACAAATTATCAACAATTTTTATTTTTTTAATGAAGAGCTTAATATTATCAGAAATTGTTATAATTCATCAAATATTACGGAATTTTAGCAAATTTGCAAATTTGAATGTTGTTATGTGAAGTCAAAAATGGGTGTTTCATAAATTTTGTTTAAATTATTATTTTTGCCTTAACTAGGGACATAATATGATTGTACACACGATATGATTAATCAAGCTTATGATTAATTAATCTCAATTTGTTTCTTAAACACCAATTTTGTACTTGTCAATAATACTTAAACATTTTACTTTCTTTTCCCAAACTTGGTATGATATGAAATGGGTTTTGAACTATTTATGTGTTTTTTTATTATGAATATTTGCTTTGCAAAGTTCCCTATATATTCATTTCCATAAAATTTTGGAAACTCTTACGATTATTCTATTGATCTTTGAAAATATCATGGAATGTTTTGCTTTCTCTTTCCCCCTTTTTTTTTTTCCTTTGGGGCGGGGGGTGGTCTAGATTCATGTTCACAAGTGGAATATTTTCTCGCATGTGCATGACTTCTTAGGCTTGATATTGCACTAGCTATTGATAATAAAATGTTTTTTTGCCAAATTTATTATCATTTACCTCAAAAGACAAGTTCAACAATTTTCTTAAAAACAATTTTCTTAGAAACAATTTTGGCAATTTAAGAGTTAAAGTCTTAAATACATTTGAAGTAATATGCAATAATGGTGTGGAAATCCATAAGTAGAACACACAACCCCATTTTCCCCATTTTGAGGCCATCTAGTTGGATGAACCCCGATTAAAAAAAACCCTAACACACTTTATAACCGTTGGTTTTGGGGAGGTTAGATGGGGAACAAAAAAACTCAATGAAAAAAAAGGTGTCCTATCCACATACCATCCATCTCTAGTGGCATGTTCACGGGTGCTAGTTCACTTGGGATGCATGTACGGTATGGTTGTTGGATGTCAATATAATAATGCATGATAGAAGCATAATTTACCAACCAAGAAATGATTGAATGATGGCTCACAATTTTTGGGTTTATATATTTGGGTTTGCCTTTCTTTTTGTGTCAATTTAGATTCATTTTTGAATCATTGTACCCAAAGTAATATTCCTACCCAACATTCACTCAAGGTTTGAACCCTAGTTACTTGCATATTAAGTTTGTGTAATTATCTAATGTTTCTTAAACCATAAAATTGTGTTGGTTATGGTTTAGGGTTGCATCTAGTATGGCCTAATGGTGAAATGAACTGACAATTATTTGCAAGGTAGCCATGAGTTGCAACTATTTGGAACATTGGCTTGATGTTATCAAGCAACAATTTGAATGAAATGCAATAAATATTGTCTAAAAAAGCTTGATAAACAACCCAAGTTTCAAACAAGTTGTGCATGTTTCTTCCCATGAACAACTTAATATCCATGTGTTTTGGGCTAGTTAATATGACAAGGATGATGTTCATCCACATTAAAAAAATTCATTGAACTTTAACTCACTTAGTCCCGGCTTTTTCATATGTTTCATAACACACCACATCTACAGTCTTGAATGTCTAATCTCATTCTCTATGGCCATTGTACATTAGTTTTTAACATCCATTTTTTGGTATAGCGAAGAAATGCTTTATCAAAAATATGAAACTCCTTAACTCCTAAACAAAAATTTTATATCTTGAAAAAAAAATTATGCCTAAATATTTTTTTTAATCATAAATGTCATTTGAAATTTGATGTTTCTTTTCTTGGGAACCAATTATTCTAATTTTGCAATTTGTTCATTCAAACTAGTTAAAACAAGATGTGAAGTAGTGTCTATGTTAATAGATTAGAGTTGTCAAGAGTTGTTGGATCCACCTATCTAGACATCTTGGATAACTTCTCTTTCATAAGCTATTGAAGAATATATTTATGAACACACACATTGCTTCCGAATACTATCTATCGTGGATCCAACAACTCTTGACATTTTAGTCTTCCCAAATATTCTCATCCATGTTCCAACCATGTAGCACAAATAAATCAACCTAAATAACATTCACCCACGAATCATCATTTAGTTTGATTTCACCCATTCTATGTGTCCACATGTAGATGTATGAGATATTCATTTCCATTTGTGATGCTTTTTCATGATGCAAAAACTATTCTATTGTGCCTATGAACATGAAAAAAAAAAATTCATTTGTCTTTGTTTTTTTTTTTTACTATAGCTGAACATTTTCCCCTTTATTTATTCTTTGTTATAATCTATAGTTTATAGTCTATGTTTTGTTTATTGTCACATTTGTTTGTGCTTTTGTTTATTGAAGCCTTCTTTGTTCACATAAGATTCATTACATCCTCAATGTCACTAGTGTGGCATGTGCTATTGCTCAAATGTGAACTTTTTTTTTAATTTTTAATGTTTTGATTTTGCTAGATTTTTTTTGAATTTAGACTAACAAAGATTACTCAAAATTCAATAGCTTTTACACCTTTTGTCTAGAAATTATAAAATGATCTCCATAACACCTTATTCATTGAGGGATTTTCAACAATATGAAGAACATGCCCCAAATTCTCTAAAAACTTTAGTTTTTATTTTATTAAAATTTTAATAAAAATGTATTTACTACTCAATTACTTTTACACCGTAGATTTGAACATTACAAAACCACCTTGATACACCCATAATCATTGAGAGCTTCCCAGTGGTGCAAAGAGCACAACAAGAGGCACCATACGATGGGAGATCTCAACATGACAAACAAAGGAACAAAACAAACAAACAAACAACCTTCTTTAATAAATAGATATTGTTAGTTATATCATATGGCAATGATTTACACACCTCAAAATCATGAGTTACGTACCACAAAATTCAAAATTCCAAACATGAAATATAATAATATTAACAAAATCCTCATTATTATATATTTTTTCAATTTTGTTCAATTTTAGCAAATGAGAAGTGTCTTCACCCTATACATCATGACAACACTACACTTTATATAGATAAGATAGGGAACCAACAATCAACAATTGCAATGTCAAAGCACCCACCTTCAACTTATGTTTTGTGTCTTCATACATGTCTACTCGAGAATCGCATTCATTGCAATAGAGTATGAAAATTTGAAATTTGTAGTAGCAATTGTTGATAAAAATAAATAAAATTTCAAGCTGCATTATTTATTGTCCTTATTGTGACCCATTTTACCAAATTTCAACAATGTAAAGCTTCAAAGTGATTCAAGCTCGAAAACAAATAAAAGAATAAGACCAAGTTGTTTTCTACTTGTACCTAGCCTATTACATACACCATGTATGCTCTAAATACCTATTAAGTTTTTTTCCTTTGGTTATGTTTTTTTTTTTCCCTTACCTATTAAGTTTTTCCTTACCACATTTTATCCTTGGACTTCATAGTTACTATTAATCTTCGTATTTAACCCCCACTATATCTCCCTCCTTATTCCCCCTTTCCTTGATATGATCCACACCATTACCATATTACTTTCTTCTCAATAATTTTTAAAAATAATTCGGCAATAAAAGTAAAATTTTCATGAAATTCCTATAGCTTATGTGGGGGAAAAAGAATGCCTTTGCATTTCTTAGGCACACTACACCGCTAAGCTTTTAGGGCAAGCAATCAATAGTAATGTTGAACAAATTTCTAGAGCTTTCACCATTGTGAGCGGACGATTTTGAGAAAATTTGACATTAATAATACAAAAAACAATTTAATTATTTACTTACTAGAACGATAAAGGGATTAAAATCAACATTTGTTGAAAATAATTTAATTATTGCTAGAATGGTATTATGATAGTTCATATTCTATGGCCCAATGCGATTCTATTTGCAAGTTTCACTCACCTACCTTTATTATTTTGTTCACACATCATCCCCAATTCTTGAATCCACTTACTATTAACAAAGTCATATATGCAAAACTTTTAATCCATTATTTGTAAGTGGCTTGAAAATTTGCAACATAATATGTCAACCCAAGTTTTTTCATTTATCCTAAATTAACCCAACAAGTAAAAATTCTCTATTTTATGTTTTGTAAAAAAATATTTTGTTAAAATATGGCAAAATGATGTGCGATGGAAGCTAATAAATGGCATTGAAAGAAATAGATGACAAATCTAATGACCCCAAAACATGAAGTATAATTAACATAAATCCCTCCAAGGTTTTTTTTCTTAGTATTTGAAAGCACCTTTTTTTAGTGAAATGAAATATATAAACTCATAACAAATCAACTAGGTACTCTCTTTTTGTACTTACCCATACCCTAGTGGGTGTTATTATTTAAATTAGAAATACAAAAAAGCTCATCATAACAAAAATAAAATTATTCAAGAACACAATTCGATGCCCTAAGAGACAACCATGGATACTAATTTTCCAAAATAGGAGAGTGGATAAAAATTCTTTTAAATATTTTCCCCAAAAAATCAAAAGAATGGAGGCAAAATCCTCTCCCCCCACCCCCAAAAAAAAAAAAGAAAAAAAAAAAGGATTGGATGTAAGAAAAAGGGATTGGATGTAAAAAAAAGCAGGAGTGGATGATGTGAGTGGATGAAAAAAAAGGCATCTGCACTCCCATGTATAAAGAGATTTTGGCTCTTGAAATTTTTTAGGTCTTCTGAAGGAAATTGATTGCCTGACTGCACTCAAGTGCGCATCTCCCTCTCTCCTTCTCTCTCTCTCTCTCTTTCTCTCTCTCTCTCTGTGCTCCCCCCAGTCCTGCACCTCATGTCCTCTCCATTCTTTTTCTCTCTACTCTTTTGTTTGTTGCAGCAATTGGTCTCCCAAGTTCTTTTTGTTGGGTTTCTCAACTACCTAGTGTTTACTTTTGCAAACTTTGTTAGGGACTTTTGCTTCTAGATCTGAAGCCTCATTCTTCCAATTCCTACTACACTCAGAGAGTTGGGGAACTCACAGTTTTCAGATCATAGATCTTGCAGACAGATCTTGCAGATCCAATACTACTACTACTACTACCAGTTAGCTACAGGAGCTGCAAGCTGCAGCACTTTCTTTTTGTTGTTGTCCTTCTTGATCAGGTTCTAGTTTCTAGTAGTAGTACTACGATATAGCTCAAGTACAGTAGCCATAGCTCCAGGCTCCTTAAATCTGTTGTTAAATCCTCATGAAGAAGATTTTGGGCAGTCAATTGCAACTAAAGCTACATGGCAGCTGCTGAGGTCTAGATCAGGGCTTGATCAACCCCCAAAAAAAAAAGCAAAAGAACAAAAGTCGGCAAAGTCTTTGCTAGAATCCAAAAACAAACAATAAAGTCTCTTTCTTCAAGATGGGTGCAGCTCTAGTACTGGAGTATAACATCAGGGATGGCAAGAGATGTAGAAGACGAAGAAGAGCTCATGATCTTGCAAGTCATGGGGTCAAACTTACTGTGCTGTTGTTGTTGTTGTTGTCACTAGTGTTTTGTTTGATGCTAGAAGTTGTGAGAGCACAAGACTTCAATGGAGAATTGGATCCTTTGCAAGTGGAAGCATTGAGGGCGCTGGGGATGTCCGGGATAGGATTGAATGCGTGCAGTGTGGAGCCAGCATCAGTCTTGACATGCAATGAAAACCCAGTGGTACAGCACTTGGTGACGCTCTCGGTGCAGAACTGTCCTCCAACTGCAACACTCTCTGACATTGATTTCACCTACCTGTCAACAACGAGTCTGAGCCAGTTGAGCTTCATCGATTGCAATGTAGCAGCACCCACAGAGCCACCCTTGGTTCTCATGACTTCATTGCTGGAGTTTTTGCTCATCAACAGCTTCAACCCGATCCCTGGATGGTGGCTAGGACGCTTGCATGGGTTGCGGAATCTCACAGTGGTCAATGTCACAGTTGTGATTGTGGAAGGCCTGGACGTTGTTCTCTCCAATATGAATGACCTGCAGTTTCTCACATTGCAAAATGCAAAACTCTTTGGACCCCTTCCTGTGAAATCATGGCCAGCAAATCTCAACAACATTGCACTCTCTGGTAGTGACATCCTGGGTACCATCCCTGCTTCCTTGTCCGAGCTCACACATCTTGAAAACCTGGACCTGAGCAACAACCAGCTGAATGGACACATCCCTAGCTCTCTTGGAGAGTTGAAGAACTTGCAGACTCTCTCCCTGGCAGCTAACAGATTGACAGGGCCCATCCCTGCTTCATTTGGGAACTTGTCTGCTCTTCGGAAACTGGACCTTAGCTTCAATTCTCTGAACGGGACTCTTCCAGCAGCGTTGGGTCAGCTCCTGGGTCTTACAGATCTAGATCTCCAGGGGAATAGACTCTTGGGTGGTGCTATCCCCTTCCCCACCAATGTCCTGAAGAACATGAAGACATTTCTGGTCAGTGGAACTAACCTCTGCTATGACCCAATCCTCACCTCTGCAGAGTTGGCCCGTGGTTTCAGCATCCCGCTCTGTGGTTGATAGATGGATGATCAATGAGTTCTTTGCAGCATACATGAGATCAAGATCTGCTTTGCACCAGCACCTAATGATCCAGTCTATCCTGATGTCCTGGCTGCTATTCTCCAGCTTGTTGTAGCTGCATACATTGTCTAGTCTGCTGCTGCTGCCAGGTGATGGGCTGGATGGGAAGGCAGAAGAAAGAGAGCACTCACACTCTGTGCTTAGAGCTTTGTTGTCCAGTGCAGCACTGGCTGTTCAGCATTCTACTAGACACACACACCTTTGTCTAGCAGCAGAAAGATCCTGGTGTAGTCTAATCCTGATTGCTTTGAAGTAGTTCAAATGACTGTTGAAAGCAGTCAGGAGAAAACCACAGCATTTGTAGAATAATGTGGAATTGGTTGCAGCCAGCCAGCATGTGTGCAGCCTGGAAAATAACACTAGTAGTTGCTGTCTAATGACATCCATCACCAATGCTTGTTGCAGAGAAAACCACAGCCTCCGTGGAATCTAGACCTCAATACATTAGAGCATATCATCACAGACCCATCAAGCTGCAAGCACACTTCACCAGATAGGTTCTTACTGGCAAGAGCAGAAATCTTACAAATCTTCTGTGGGTTTTCTGGTGAATCTATATGGTTTACATGAATGCAGGTTAGTTCAAGTGTGTAGCAGTCAGTGCTCTCGCTCACTTGTTTTCTCTTTTTGTCAATCTGTAGATGCAAGAGAAATCCAAGTGTGCTTTCACAAGCTACTTTTAGTCATTGTTTGTTCCTGGTTGAAGGGCAGTCTCCTCTGTGGCTGATTGCATTTGTATTATTAAGTCCAAGCCGCAATTGGAAAAGCTTCAGCATTTAGTGTCCAGTTTGTGTTTTTGCTCAAACTTTGAACACCTTTTTAGTTTTTCAGAAAACAAGGATCTGCAGCTCAATCCTATTGTCATGTTGCCCAAGATAGTTCATATGCAGCTAGCCATATCTGGCTGTGATGATATTCTTGCCATTCTTATGATCATTTGCTCAATCTCTAGGCTTCTTGCAGTCAAGAGATTACAAACAAACTGTCAGGTTATTGATGTCAATTCAGTGGAAACTAATTCATGCACAAAAGTTTGCTCACTGTGGATCTACTGCTCTTCACAGTAGACCCTGCGGAACCATCAGCCAACTGGGTATCCTTTTTTCAAGGCATCAAGGGCACACTCCATCCATGTGGTGCAATTGTGTTCTCCAAGTTTTGCAACCATGCAAGATACAGATCCATATGCTTGGCTTCAATGTCTCTGTTACATGGACTTCAGGGTTGGGATTAAGCATGGCAACTGGAAAGGCAAGGAGCTAATTGCCAGCATCTCTGTTTTTTTCACAGCCCTCATTTGAGTCACAACAGACAAGTTTCAATCAATGATGCATTGTTTAAGTAGCGAATGTGGCATGATTATTGTTTTGTTGGTCTGCAAGACATGAGTGCGCTCCTTTCCTGTTCAAGGGAATCTCCAGCAGCTCCAGTTCAGCAAAATAGTTCAAGACAGAATCCAGCAGCATTACAACCTTCAGCTCAGTTCTTCACAAAAATTTCCACCTAAAGTCCAATTTAGGTTTCCATAAAGAATTGATGGGAGGCTTTTTGATCAAACACTTTGCTCTACAAATGTATCTGGCCAGTGTCTCAATTCTAGAGGACCCCAAATTCAATCAACACAGCATATCAACCCACCAACAAACAATCTTACCATTTGTCTCAAGTAAGAGCCAGGACCAGGAACTGAGAATGCGATCAAAGACAAACTCTCAATCCAGGAATGAAAGAAATCAGTCTATCTCGTTCACTCAATTGACAGAAATTTCCCATCATGATGATCTGAACTGACAGAGAGTAACCACATTGAAGCAGAACCTTGAAATGAACTCTCACTACTCAAACATGAGCTGCAAGTATTGACACCCTTTTCTGATTCCCCCAAAAGCATATGCTCAGCACCCTTGCAAAAAAACGAGCATCACTCAGATCATTCTAAAGACCACACATCCTGAAGCTTATTCTAAAAACTATACACCTCCTGAAGCCATTTTGCAGACGATACTGTTGACTCAATGCATCTCAAACTCATACATATGAGCATTGATCCAGCTGCACAAGGGCAACAGAAATTCCGAATCCTCGCATCCATAATGGGCTGCTAAGACATGTACAATCTCTCTCCATCTGCTCAATCGAAGTGTGAAAGCTCTGCTCTGCCTTCAATCAAACTAAACGACAACACCATCTGGAGTGAGAGCCCAATAACTATAAACAAAGACAAAAACTCATCTGCACTCTGACAAGAGGAACCAGAGAGGTGAATTGATGGAGAAAGATCTTAAAAGAAAAATCCCCTCAAGAAACCACAAACATGGATAGGAAGATGGAATAGGGGTTAGCAAACAAATGTTATCACATGCTAACTAAAAGTCATCACATCTGGAGAGCTGTGTCTTGACAAGAGCATCATCTTCTTCATATGACAATCAATGCACATCACACCTGGAGAGCTTGTCTAGACAACAGCATCTTCTTCATATGGCAACCAATGCACGTCACATCTGAAGAGCTTTGTCTTGACAAGAGCATCATCTTCTTCACATGACAATCAATGCTCATCCTCTCTTTGATTACACAACTACTGAACTTCTGTAAAACAAAATGCAGCGACAGAAAAAATTGCAGGTAGAAAACGAGGCATGGAAACTTCATTCGCTTGCACTCCACTCCACACAGCAACTACTCAGGATCAGCAACATGCTATCGTCATATATGCATTGCATGCATGCTCTCTTAAAACAAAAGACCATGCTGCTCGCTTTCGGATGACAATAAATCAACATCATATCCTAGAGTTGGCCCAAAACGAAAATGCTAGAGCCCAAAATCTCTACTCTCTACCACCAAAAGAAACTGAACAAGAGATACTCATCAGAAGAGAAACTGTCTGAAACTGTAAATGAGAAGGCGGCCAAGGAAGCTGTTAAGAGCTCCAAACCCTAAAACACGCATTCAGGGGTTTCATCTGCGGCTCTTGTTGTTGGGTAGGCCAGGAACGGATCCCAACTGACGAAGAAGATTATCACTATCAGTTTCTACTACCCAGAAAAAAGTGAGCAAGGGACACTAACCATTACCGTCTCAAACTGTAAATGAGAAGGAGGTTTAAGAAGCTGTCGAGAGCTCCAAACCCTAAAACACGCAATTCTAGGGTTTCGGCTGCGACTCTTGTTGTTGGGTAGGTCAGGAACGGATCTCAACTGACGACGAAGAAGCTTCCTCAGGCTCTTCTTTCTTCGGCGATCACTGGAGATACCTAAATGGTGGAGTAGCAGACAGGAACCGCAGCAGCATCAGCAGCAAAGCTTCTCGATTGCTTAAGCAAATTTATCCCCTTACACCGCTGGTTATCTTCCTCTGAAAGGTTTTCGGGATGTTGCAGTTTGACAGGTGATGATGAATATCAGAGTCATGTGCTGGTGAAAAGATTGCTGCTGTTGTTTTGTCGTACCTTTTGGGGTTTCCAACTTACTCAGTTTGATGATATGGAAAGCGCCGGCAGCCGGCCCAAAGATGATGTCTCTCTTCCCAAAGGTAGGAAACCTATTGCAACGCCCGTCTTCTGCTGCTATAGGAATTGTTGTAGTTTCTCAAAATTTCTAGTAAATACCATATTTCAGTCATGTGGTGATGTTGGGGTTTTGATTGAGGGAAGAATGTTGGGGGCCATGCCATGCAGCAACGATGACCAAGATTATTAAGGAGATGTTACCGCCAGATGTTCGGGTGGCAAAGGATGCACAGGACTTACTTGTTGAATGCTGTGTTGGTATCTTATTAACTCGTCAACCAGATAGTCTTCAGCTTCTGTTACCCAATTGTGGCATGTTTCTCATTCAGCTCTAACTTCACGAGGCGTTTTGTGTTTGCCCATTTCTTGATGATTTCCTATTAGGCTGCAGCATATACTCTTATGTAGAAAGTTTTGTCCAGTAATTGTGTTGCAGATCACTGTGCCATCATTGCACTAGTGTCCAGGCAGAGGGTAGTTATTAGGTTTAGGGTTTAGGCTTCCTGGTTTTCCTTTCCTTTTCTTTGGTTGCCCCACATGTGTGATGATATGATCAAAATTGATTCTGACTGTATCGCAGAGTTCATAAACTTGATATCATCAGAATCGAATGAGATTTGTAGCAAAGAGGAGAAGCGCACTATTGCTCCTGAGCATGTGTTAAGAGCCCTTGAGGTTTTTTTTTCTTAAATCTCCCTTTCTTTTGCAATTTATGTATGCTTTTTGTTTTGCAATCTTGTCCAGAAAATTACTTCTTGTTGTTATATACATTCCCATGAGGTCTTGTAGAAGTTGACTTCCAATTCCACAAGAAAATTGAATTATGCACTCCATGTGCCCATAATCTGGAATCAAACCCAATTCATGTTTCGACCTGCTAGAAATTGGATGTAAATTTCTGTGGCCATCCTCCCCTTTGATTATCTTCTCAAATGGTCAATTTGGTGCAGATTTTGGGATTTGGTGAATATCTAGCAGAAGTCCAAGCTGCATATGAGCAACACAAAAATGAAACAATGGTGAGGCTTCTTTCTTTCTTTTAGAAGATGTTGGATCAAAGGATGCCCAGAGGAATATCTGAGATGCTTGGAAGTCATGCACTTTACAGTGAGGCACCCATTACCCTTTTTTTTTCCTAGGATATCCGTAAGTGTTGAATAGATTTCACTATTGTATCATCAGATGATGGATCTTCTACAGCTGCATGTTGGTTGTGTCGTACTGGTTGTGGTCATATTGAGTGTCCCAACTGAAGTCATTTCCTTTGATGTGAATAGGAGTCACCAAAAGTTGGCGGAAGATGGGCAAAAGAAGGAGGTGGTGGGATGACAGAGGAAGAGGCAATAGCAGCACAACAACGAATGTTTGCTGAAGCTCGTGCCCGTATGAACAGTGGGACTACTGTTGCCTCCACACAAGCAAATGATTCTGAATGAGATGGGCTTTTATTTTTATTTTATTTTTTTGTTTTTACTTTTTCTCTTCATTTTATTGCCATTTCTTTGAACCTCATTGTACAGAGATACAAAAAGCTTAATATCCCACTTTGGGAGCTGGACAAAAAGTGTGTTTTATTGGTTTGACCCCAGTTGCTGTGGTGGTGTTGAGTGTGTGTACATATATATAGAGACATACAGTTTCTGATGTTTTTGGTGGATGCTGGTGGCATCCATGTTGATCCTCTCTTATCTGTGGCACAAATTGCTTTAGGGAGATTTTGTAGTTTTCTTAGGACAGTCTTGTTCTGGCTTTCTTAATCATGAGTGATTGAGTTTTCTCAATTCTCATGAGATTCTTACTACAGTTCTTACTATTTTCTTATATGGGTACCTATATACTCTTGAGTGCTTGCCAACATCATGACAGAGTCTTCCCACTGCCTCCAGGAATGCAACAGACACTCGGGATGCAGATTCTGTAGAACGGTTTGCTCAGGTTTTGGGCTGATCCATTATGTACACATGTACTAGCACCCACTATCAGGACTGACGATGTCAATGGGTAGTCATGGCAGCTCATCACTGCAACTCATTCACAATGAAGCTGATGATGGTCTGACACTTTGTGAGCAACTCTAATAAGGTGTTCATAGTCTTTCCCTGTTTGTCCTTTCCTTGAGTTTTTCTTTTCCCTTTCTGTCTTTCTTTGTTTCTTTGTCTTGTCATTGTTGTTGTGGTCTGTTGCTAGCCAGTAGTATGGCTGAGTCTTCCCATTGCTTCCGGAATTGCAGCAGAAACTCAGTTCATAGGTTGGTGCACGTCACCACCCTTTACCCACTGTAGGGAGCTGATGAAGTCAGTGGGGAAGTTGTGGTAGTTAAGTCACTATCATAAATACTACCGTTGATGGTCCCTGAACAGGTGTGAGACGGGCACTTTTGTTCGTACTGGTGTGTGTTTTTTGTTTTTTGTTTGTTTTCTGTCTTCCCTTGTTTGGTTCTTTCTGTGGCTTCTTGAGGAAGAGTTAACCTTGCTGTTTCTTCTTCATCATGAGAATGGAGATTTCTCTATTCTTATGAAAGATAGCTCTAATAAGGTTATAACAACACTCATTGTTGTGTTACCTTCAAAATTGCTGTCATGGAGATTTCTCTGCAAGAAATGAAGTATTTTAGGGTTTAGGGTTCACTGGATTTGTTCTGGTCATCATAGGCTTTGTGGTTGCTGGTGACAGTGATGGTGAATAAACACATGTTTGAATGATTGGTTTAACCCATGGTCATTGATTAGCCATGTTTCTTGAATGCTAGCCAATGTTGTGACTGAGTCTTGCCATTGCTTCCAGAAATTTGACAGAAATTGAGGATGCAGATATAACAGTTCTTTGGCCAAAATTTAATTCTTAATGTACTTATCTACAACCCACCATCCCGAGCTGATGAAGACATGTCCCATCGTGTCACTTTGGAGGTTTTGTACAAAAATTTCACAACTTGTTTGAAGATTTTGTTAGAGATTGTTTGATCTGTAGATGTATCTGCTTTGAGTAAGAAGATGGGATTGAGTCCAAAGGTAGTAGATTTTCATCACCCTTACAAGAATGCTCCAAAATTCTGGCCATGTGAAGATTCTTGGCCTTGAATCAGATATGGGAGACACAGTCTTAGATCAAGGACATGTTACATTGATATGAGCGTATGAGTGACATCCAATCTACATGATATTCAAATTAAGTTCTTTACACATGTTGACAACATGGTCTTGTATCCAACAATAACAACCATCTAGTCTCTCTTTCTTTGTCAACAAAACACGTGCCAAACGGTGCCCCTATTGACAAAACATCAATGGGCAAATGGTGAGGTTTTGAGAAAGTTGGAGATCTTCATGGGTGTGTGACATTCAAAACATAGCAAAAATATTGCATCAATCAACCAAGAAATTGGAAAGAAAACAAAGCCATTAAATTTTCAAATACTACTAACCAAAACATTCCTTCAAATCAATCAATGGACCTTATTATCTTCTTCCCCAAATTGAATGACTTATTTGTTGAACATTGTGGCAAGACATGTATCTACAACAAATCCCTTGGGACCATGCAACATCAAAAATGTGTGTCAAATGAGGTACATTTGTATCCAATGTTGTGGGTTGTAAAGCCAAAATAGTGGCAAAAACACCCTTCACTTATTTGGTCAACAAGCCAAACCAAATGGTCAAGTAACAAGATGATTTTATTAATTTTGAGGAGTTGGATCATCCAAATAAACAACGGAATGATGTAGATGATGTTATAAAACCATATGAAAAAATTAGAAATGTTTCCAAAGATGATGACTTCCCAAATATGGCAATAATGAACATCAATGTGGAAGAAAAAATTTGAAAACTATTTAAATATCATTCAATATTTTGATGGCATGAATTTTTTTAATTAAAACCACAAAAAACACCTTGAACAAGAAAATAGATGGAATTACTTGATAATTGAATATTATTTCTACATTAAATAGAAGGATGATGTTCTATGGCAAATCATTGAATAAGGCTAGATCATGTGGCTCTTATATGAGTTCCATGATGGGTTTTATAAAAGTCACTTTGTGGGGAACAAATCACAATAAAAAAAATAATTATAAGTAGGCTATGAATTTGACATCCATGATTATTATAAAAGTTGTGACTTATGTCAAGTGCATACAAATAAATCTATTATAAGTACCCATTTACATCCTATTCAACTTTTATAAGGAATTGGGGAATCGATTTAACAAGGCCATCTTTTTTTACTAAAAAATGGCATCAATTCATTGTTGTTGTTGCTAATTAGTTCACAAAGTAAACATAAGTGCATTTTTTGAAATCTTTAATGAAATAAGAAGTTACATGATTCTTGTATGAATGTCTTATCATATGATTTTGTCATGAACATGAAAATTACAAGGATGAATGACAGAGGGATAGGTTTAAATCTAAATCCAAAAAGAATTAAAACAAGAACACAAAGGTTAAATTAAAAAACACATAATATGCAAGAACAACGTACAACCAAATGTTTGTCATGATAAAGTAAGAAAATGTAAACACAAAAAAAAACAAAAAAACAAGGCAATGTTGTAAGATTGTAACTTAAATTGATGTTAAAGAGATTAAAGATAATGGGGCTCTTACCTTTATTTGCATCCTTTTGGGAACTTAGCTCAAAGAAATTTTTACAAAGGTTGTCCTATTCCCATCAATTGAAGAAGCTTTTAAAATATTTTTAAATTACAAGTGAATCATGAATTAATTAAAATTTAATTAAAAATGAATTGTGAGTCATTCGAGAATGCACTATAATTGAATTGAGAGTTAATTAAAAATGAATTGTAAATCATTCAAGAGTGCACTAGAATTGAACTGAGAGTTAATTAAAAATGAATTAAAAATGAATTGTGAGTCATTCAAGAGTGCATTAGAAATGAACTAAAAGCTAATTAAAAATGAATTGCAAGTTGATTAGGATTGAACTAAAAAATAATTATGAATCATGAATGAACATTCATATAAAATGAACTCCATTCATCAGGTGAAAGTGATGTTTGTAATAGATTTGAAACATTAATAATTTTGTCTTTTAACAATGGGCCTCAATTTTTCTAATGAGGTTGTGAAGGATTTAATATTGCATTTTGTAATTAAACATACATACATTCACCATCATGTATAAACCTAACACTAATGGCCTAGTGGAAAGGGAAATGAAACATTTTGTTCCATATAAACGAAAGTGGTTAAAATCCATGAAAAACATATGTGATGTTTAGGATCCACCATCTCATGTGAGTTTACCATACCACATACCATAAGATCATAAGGTATTCATTTTTTCATTTAACATCCGGGATGGAATGAGGTGATGACTATACACAACAACCATGAGAATATTTCAATTTGACAAATTTCAATCTCACAAAGTGTTACAACTCAATGAATTGGATGAAATGCAACTTAAAGTTTAATAATCCATTGAAATTGCGACAAAATGAAACAAAAGAAGGTTTTGACCAAAAAATGAAAAAAGAAAAAAAGAAAAAAAAAGGAGTTGAAATAAAAAGATTCATAATGTTTACTCATTGGCATCAACTTGGGTCCATAAAAAAACTATTATCAAAATAATTTGAGGTCTTTACATCATCAAAAAAAGAAAAAGTTTGTTGATAATGGTTTTTATCAACTGATAAATATTTTAAAAATAAATAAAAATTATATATATAGAATATTTAATAATATTATTAATGTTTAAAAAACCCTTGGCAAGGTGTCACAAAATTAAAAAATATATTTAAAGTTAGCTAGTTTTCTAACTACCTATTTCCTGGTAGGTATAGTAATAAGTGAAATTTATTGAGCATTTTTTCTATTTTCCAACCACAATTGCAAATTACACTTCCAAAACGTGTATGTCACAGTTACCTTGTAAACTCTCCTAATACGCTTTGCCGCTCTAGGGTTTGGTGCTCTAGGGTTTGCTTCTTCCTCACGCACGCACGCACGCACGGACGCTGTTGCGCTGGTTGTGGTGGTGGAGGAAGAGGAGGAGGAGGAGGAGGAAGAAGGAGAAGAAGAAGAAGAAGAGTTTAGAGCGTTGGGGAATGTTGGTGGCTCCTCCTCGTGGTCGCTGTGGTTTTTTTGTTTGTGTTTTTGTTCGGTGAGAAGTGGAGAAGAAGGAGAAGCAAAAAGCAGCGATGCCCTACAGTGGGCGGCGAGCTGTGTCCTATACGGATGTGCGAGTGCCGCGGGCGCCATTGCTGGCATGCTTGACTTGCCCGCTTTGTAACTCGTTGCTGCGTGATGCAACTACCATCTCCGAGTGCTTGCATACCTTCTGTCGTGCTTGTATCCATGCGGAGCTTAGTAATGGTGAAACAGAGTGCTGTCCCATGTGTAGTGTTAGTCTGGGTACATTGCCGCTTGATAAGTTGCGGCCGGATCACCAGCTGAATGATCTCAAGGCCAAGCTTTTCCCTAGCAGTAAGCAGCGGAAGCGAAAGCTAGGAGTGGCCGGGGTGAGTAGTCCCGGAAGTTCTACTTCCACACGACGTAAGGAGAGATCGCTTAACTCCCTTGGTGTGAAAGAGACGCCGGCTCTGGTGAATCCGGGTTTGGCGAATCGGAAAACCCGTGCACTTGCCGCTGGAACGGTTGACCCTAGTAGCAGCGATGGAGAGCTGGAGGAGGATGATCAGCTGGAGCCTGATCAGGGGAAGGAGCAACAGCAAGGAAAAGGGATGAGGAGGGGAGCTTCAGGAGCCAGGGGAGGAGGAGATGCCCGGGATGCAAAGAATTTCGTTGAGGTGGATGCGGGTGGCAGGCATGCAGGGGAAGGGGCAGGAGGAGTTCATATGGTCAAAGGCGAGCAGCACACAATGTCTGGCAAAGGTGGGTGGATGATGTCCAAGGTAGGGAGGCAGCTTGCACACCACAGCACAATTCATGGTGGGAACCATGTAAGAAAATCATTAGGTTCATCTGGGGATGGGGTGCGGATGGTGCGGCCAAGAAGGCGCATTCCATCACTTTCCAATCATGCTAGTGGGGTGAATACAGACGGTCTGTCAGCATTGGATGCTTTGGCTCAAGCTGCGAATGCTGAGGCTTTGCCAGGTGGTGCTGGATCACCAGCTGCAGATTTCCCTTCGAGGGTTACACCTGGCATGGCTGGTGGCGGAACCATCTTGGAGAGTGGCCTGAACATGGAGCAGAAGGATGATAAGGATGGAGCTAAGGCTAGTATGGGTTTCATGAATGGATCATCTGGAACACCAAATGGGCAAGCTCTTCACCAAAATGCTGCACACTTGAGACAAAATGTGGTTGGTGGGGTGGAGCGACCTTCTAATGTGAGAGCTCGCCCAATTACGGGATCAAGTGCCAACAGAATATTTCCGAATGGAATATGGTTTCATCTGCAGACTGCAGATAACCAGGCAGAGGAGGATGCACTCCCGCCACTGGCATCTCCGTATGTCAGGATCAAAGATGGGAAGTTACCTGTTTCCCATGTCAAGAAGTACCTTGTCCAGAAGCTAGGGCAGAAGGTGAAATGTGAAAAGGATTTGGAAATTACATGCCGAGACCAACCTGTGGTGTCAAGTCTGCCACTAGAAAGCATCCGGGATATCTGGTTCAGTGCTCAGTCTGCCTCAGATCCATCACCTCCACCAGGTGAACCAAATTCCACACCCTGTGACAGTGGAAATTTGGGTCACCCTTCCCCCAAGGACTTTCTCATGGTGCTAACATACAGGAGGCACAGGAAACCTAGAATGTGCTGACTCTGACAATTTGTCACTTCTGCATCACTTGGGTCCCCTTTTGTTTCGTGTGCACCAAAAAAAAAAGTACATCCTCTTTTCATGTAGGTGACATTGTGACATTTTCTTGCATGTGGAGCAGGAGAATGTGTGATGAGTGTTTCTTTTTCCTGGGTTTGGGCATGAACCCATCTTGGTGTGTGGCCAGGGCATGAAGCCCCAAGGCTTAATAAGCCATTTATTCATTTTCTTGTTCATTTGGCAAAGAGTAGGCACATACTTATGGAAGACATCATAATGGATTCTTGTTTTTCTTTTCTACCTTCTTGTGACAGTTGCTAAGATTGAGTGCATATGATTTTTTTAAGAAACTAGAAGTTATCAGTCCTTGGGTGCTTGTCACATTGAATTAGTTTGAGACCCCTTGGCCCCTATCTTTTGCAGAGAATTTGTCAAAGGAAGGAATGAAACACATCTGCACCAAGCACTATTTAGTTACATGTAATGCGTCAGTGAACACACCCTTCAGACCTTCTCTTTTGACTAAGATGTCCGTATCTGTGGCTCAAATCCTATTAAATGCCTTTAGACCTCCCAGTAGCATCAGTTGGATTTACATCCTGAAAGGTACTCCCTTAGGTCATGGTTCCTTCTGTCAGTTCTCAATTGGAGGCATGCTAATCCAAGTCAACCTCTTTGATACCAAGGAAACAGGGTTCCCAGAGCTTGCAGGCATTCTCTTACTTTGAAAACATGTGTCTTAACTGTGAAATGCAGGTAGGGACTGATTCCACTATACCTTTGTGCTCTATCCGGGTTGCTGCTACATGTGAGTATCCTTATATTTTCTCCTGTCGATACCCCCTAGTAAAATTTACATTGCCCTTCTTCACATCAGAACCTTTGCCTGCTTGCTTGCAGGAGAAGATGAATTCAAACAATTGCTAAGTTTGTGATCCAACAAGATGTTACTGGACCAGGGAAGAGAATTGACTATAGCAATATATGTGCAATTGGAATTGCATGACAACTTGTGTGGTCACTATTACAATGGCATGTGATGGATGTTAAAGAGTTCATATATCCATATCAGCTTCTAATATGGTTGGCCAGTGCTCTCCCAAGGTGCACACATGGCTGTCAATGATAAGATTGACCAAGTTGGGTACTCATAATTCAAAATGTGATTCTAAGTAAAGAATGAATCCTTGCAATTTCTGGCATGTGAATGCAACCATGAGGAAACTTTTGAAACAGTCAAACAACTTCAAAGGGAAGCTTGTTGGAACTCTTGGAGCTGGCCAGCTTTGCAAATGAGTTTCCAGAGTTAGCTCCTTGCTACCCCACCTGAGATCTCCACCACTCTCAATGCACTCCTGAGCAGCCTTTCTGTTCTGGCTAAATTTAGTGAGTTGGCCGAATCTATCTTCAAAATGGCTAAACATATGTGCCTGCTTTGTTTTCTAGTTGACAATCTTTTACAGGCTGTTTTTGGAAATATTGCCAGATTTTTCTATTGGGTTTTTAGCATGTAGCCAAAATGTGAAGAAATCTTTTGAAAATAAAACAATTTGATCTTCTATCTATCTATTTATTTATTTATCCATTGACATGCAAATGTAGAAATTTCATTCATAGTAAATATGGCATCACGATTCATGATACTATTTGTTATATGTTTTCAACTATGTCTATTGTGAAGAAAATTCTTGTATTTTATGTACACTTATGACTAGTTTTAGTTGTACATGTTTTCACCGTCATTGTGTTTGAGTTTAATCCAGTATGACTGATCTTCTAGACAATTCAACAAAATAAAATCATACATTTTCATATTTAAAAAAAACATATAACACACAACCCAAGGCCAAGAATCTTCACTTGACCATAATTTTGGAGCATTATTATCAAGGTGATCAAAATCTAGAATCTGCAGGACTCAAATCCCGTCTTCTTGCTCAAAGTAGATACAAACTTGTGCCAATCTTCAAACTAGTCACGAACTTTTGTAAAAACCAGTGTTACACAGCTCTTGGAATTGAAGACAGATATCCATCGGTGTATATCAAACAGTGTATATACCCACTTGCCCTCCAATTCCCAATTTCTTTCAAAATAATTGGTTTTGGTATATGCTTGTGGCTCTCAAAACTAGTTCTCTGTCGGTTCCTTCAAGAAAATCATCAGTTCTTTGAGGTTTTTGACATAACGAGAACCAGTGGGTTCTTTGATTCTGTTTTTTTGTTTCAAAGAAGTGAAACCAGTGATTCTTTCATTCTGAGATGTTCAAAGAACCAGTACCAGTGGCTCTTTAAAAACTCAAAGAACCACCCCACCCAACACAACACTGGTAAAAACCTCCGATTTCGTGACACAATGCGACATGTCTTCAAACTGGGTACCATATTTCAACCCTTTGCCTCATGTGGCCAGGGCTTGATAAATATAACAATCATTCTGTATCGATATGGTGAATGGGAAGAGTGTTGACCTGTGTGTATTCAATGTTCATTGTGGATCATGAGCACTAGGATAGGCTTTTGCACCAAACACAAATCTGTTCACTCAGCCATCACTGAACTCAACCAAGAACCACACAACCCTGTTGGTGAATCCTCATCATCTTATAGCCCCATAACACCAAACCGGGTATGTGAACATAATATACTATTTTCCCCACATCAACTTATACTCTTCCTTCATGTGAGTAGACAATTGCCATCATAACTACGCAACCTCATGCATTTAGTTAAATAGTTTTGCAAAGACTTCTAGAGCAACAAAAACGAGAGTTGTCTAGAAGAGTGATAGATGTCAAAAACAAACTTTTTAGGGTTTAGGGTATTTCAAGCTTATGCATGAGCCATGTTAATTGATGCTCAATCATCCAACCACTACTCTTTTGATTTGATAATTAATACAAATTGCCGTTTCTTATCACTTTTTATTGTTGATAAGCAATAGCTCCAGATTCAAGTGAAGCTAAAGTCCTCCAACTTGAGGTGGTGACATTAGACTATCAACAAGTAGTCTAAAGCATGAACTTTACATGGAACTATAACTCATAGAATTTGGAGAGGAAGTACTTGACCTCATGTACAAGTTTCAACTTCCATTGAACATCATCTATTCAAACTTTCCGAAATCAAAGTTGGTAGGTATTTTTCAGCTTGGCGGAAACTTTTGAACATTAAATGCAGAAATACGTCACATTGTGACTGGCCAGTGACACATGGTGACATTGTAGCCTTATTGCTTCTCAACAGATCAGACATGAAATTTAGTTCTCATTGACGATCTCCATCTTTTATACTTGTTTGAACTCAACTTTCCTGCTTCAACAAACATATAATAAAAGTTGTGATGTTTCTTTTGGGTATAAAAAGCCAATGATACTTTCTGCAGGTAAAGACAAATTCATTGGCCAACTTGTAAACGGGATAGTCCTGTAGATTCACAATTCATATCCGCTTACGGCTGCTTCTCTTTAGTGGCATGTGAAGCCCATGACTGAGAAAAGATATCTGAGATTGCAGAGAAAACTTCACAATAGAAATACGTAATGTGGCTGTTTGTTAGTTCCAGCAAAACCAAGACTAACATGACAAGAATGAGTGTGGTCATAACCTTATGAACAAGTATCACTCACAAAGTGTCAGACCATCACCTTCATCATTACTAGCAATTATTAGCTGCCATGACTCCCACTGATTTCATCAGTTTTTGATGGTGGGTTGAGATAAGTGTATGAGAATCTGCAAAATTTTGGTCAAACCATTGTACCAAACTCTGCTTCCTGATTTTCTGTTGCATTTCTTGAAGCAATGGAAAGACTCAAATCATGACATTGGCTACCACTCAACTGACATTGCTAATAAAAAAAAGCCAATAGTATCCTTGTTCAAACTGCAACAAGCTTGGTGGGTAAGCTTCATATCACTCTAGCTCACCCTTGTATAGGCAAGCATCTAAGCCAAGGGATAGAGAAGACTACATAAAGGTATAGCAGTGGTTGGGGCCTCCTGCAACTGGAACATACACTTAGCACACCATTTTTGACCATTTTGGATGCAGTACATCAACTTCAGCCACTGAAAGAATCACAAATTGTTAGAACTATGATACAGTTGCTCCAAACTTGCACCACTAACATTAATCTTTACACACGTAAGTATAGCTCGATCACCTTCCTGTGATATGCAATCTCTAACTACTCAGCAACATCTTCCTGCAGTGGCAACCAATCAAGACCACCCCTGCATACATACCAATGATCCTGTAACACATATAGATGCTCTCCTCTCCAATAGAATGGAATACAACTCCTTTGCATAAGGTCCACCTATGTCCAGCACCTCACATAACATCAACAAACAAAAGTTTGGCTTCCTTGTCAGAAGAACTTGAGGACAGCAGTTCCAGAGATGCAGACACACATGATCTCCAACAGGAAGGTACTGGGTGCTAGTCTTTTTGTTGGTCAGCCAAAACATTTGATGTCACTCAGAACAAACACACATTGCAAAACAAGATTGTTTTCTTTTGAATAGTCCTCCATTTTTGTGTGGTCCTGCTTGTGCATACTTGAAGAAACAACATTCAGGGGGTGAGATTTTCAGCTGACAATGTTCTCCTAATCACCCTTCATGTAAATCTCATCACATTTGGAAGCAAACAAACCTCATATAGCCCACTCTTGACCAGAACCCCCACACTCTTCCCCATATTCAATGTCCGCATTGTTGCCACCGTATGAAAGCTGGTCTTTTCCTCCATTGCATGTCCTGCTGAGGTCCTCTTCTGTAAAATTTCTTTGCTCTGAGAGATTGGGAGCTAGACAGCCTGAAGCTGTCAATGGGCTAAGAAATGAGTCCTGCTTAACTTCAAAATCATGCTGTAAAGGTGTGTCAGTCCAAGTAACATAAAGAGGAAACAAGATTTTGACTACCATGGAAAAAGCTTACTGCAAAATAGTGTCAGTTATGCATGGGTGCTGCCTAAAGTGATTGGAGTCATGTCCAACATCTGAGAGAAATTGCCTTATCAAAAAATTCATCACCCTCCGCAAACTTCAGTCACTCCCAAATTCCCTCTGAAAACTGCAATATTTCATAGCAGAAAGACTCCAGATTTCAAGGTCTACTCCAACATGTTCCTTTATAGGAGATTACAACAACATTCCCATCACAGGTAGACAAATAACACAGTACATTACAGTCAAGAGTACCGGGTGGAGATGAAGCCCACAAGAGATAGGAAGCACACGCCTGCACAAATGAAGCCTCCTCCAGTGCAAGGGAGTCTCAAACACCGAATCGGAAGTACTCACCCTTGCTGCCACCTCTGATGCAGGCACTTGAGCTGCAACTTCTGCAAAACCTCCCTTAAACCCTCATCAATTGCACTGAATTTGCCTTCCTACAAGTTTTCTCAACACAATCTCTCTCAGTAATCCATCACAGCAGTTCTCCCAGTCTGCCTAGAGTAACACGATGTTTGCTAGCCTCATCTAGGTATCATATCCCATTCTGCAAGAGCCAGAGTCCAAACCCCATAGTTGAAAATTGCAGAAACCTATTGCATGCTATGCAGAATGTATCCATTCCTCTTAGAGAGCTCACAATTAGATACAAGCATGAAGCAGTTTGTCACTGATCTTTGCAGAATTGCACTCGGTTTGAATCCCACAGAAGGTATAGGGCTTTGCAGTGTATGTATGGAAGACATGCTGACTCAAGGAAGGCATGCACTCCAATTTCTCAATTCTACAATTCATTTCAAGGAAAACACACATGCGACGTACATTTCCCTCTTTCTCTTGATTTATTATGTCCGACATACATACAAAATGCATGTGAATTGATGCTGGGGTTATATCATTGGAACGAAGTGTGGAGTCTTGTAGAAATCCCAACAAACTTGTCCACCATCAAAAGGTATTGGAGGAGTCCTAGGAGACGAATTTTGTAACGATGTTCTGAGTCTTGACAAAGATGTCAAAGAAACTTGATGAGATGTTGCATTACATTATAATGTAAAGATATGTTTAAAGAATCTCCCCAAAATATGTCATGTTTTAAAAATTTCTCTCAAACATAAAAGTTCTGACAATGCTTTTAAAACACTAGTTACAAGAATGCAATCTCTTTTGCAATGCCTTAAATCTAGGTTGCATTAGTTGGGTAATCAACAACAATGATCATAAATGGAACTTAGATTTTGTTGCAAGCAAAGACCCTTCAAGTTGTCAAGCCTAATTGTACATTCCATTAACAAACACCACCACCCACAAACTCACCTCAACTTCATCCTCAATCCTGAGAAGTAGCACAAAATCTAAAAAAAAACAAAAACAAAACAAAATGCTTCTACCTTCTGGAATCAACAAACATGCAATGTAAAGTACATCACACTCTTCCCATTATCATCAATTCATTGACAACAACAAACCTAATCACAAATGCATTCATTTCCCCAAAAGAGAAACCCACATAAAAAAATTTGAAAACAAATTCACCAATTTGGAAGCAACATGAAAAAAAATAGAAAACAAATTCACCGATTTGAACTTTGATTTTAGTTTGGTAGCATTTTTTTAAATATTTTTTACTAAATTGAGAAAAATTACTAAGATTCCCTAGTGTCTCCCTAGGGTTTACAGAGTGCTTTTGGGAAAAAAAAAGAATTTATGACTTTAGATCTAAGTCTGTAGGTACTAAAATATTAACATACATGACACCATCATATTATGTTAAGAATGTGGAATGTTTTGACCCAGCATAGATGAATGCACCAGCTTCATTTTCCATTTTGAAGCCATCCAGTTGGATGAACCCTGATTTTAGAACCCCCTTAGCTAGGGGGAGGTTAGCTGGGGAACAAGAACCCAATGAATATAAAGCTATCCTGTCTAGTGTTGGCCAGTTCTTTCTTTCTTTCTTTCTCTCTTTTAATAATTGCTGGGTAGGTTCATTTTTATTTTTCTGAGAATCACACAGGTTATCAATATCAATGTAAATTTCCTTGGGTATTGGGTAAGTTATAAAAAATAATAGGTAAAAATTATCATTTATGCATGAGGGTAGGTTATCAGATAAACTGTTAATAACCATCAGTTAATCCACCAGTGATACACTGGTTATTGGGTTTTAGAAAATAAAAATAAAAATGATATTTTGTCTTTTTATTTTATTTTATTTGGTATTTAAAGATTGATGACTTACTTGGATGATAATTGGGTCATCCACTTAAAAACCATGGAAATCTCATGCACCTGCCCTTCTCCAACCGAGGACTGTAAATTAGTAATGGGTCCTTATAGTGGACAATACAAAAGTATTGTTTGCTTCTTTTTTCTCGTTGTCTTGTGTGCCTATGGCCTGATTCATCCATCTTTTTTAGATGGATGATGGATGAAAAAGATGGATGATGCCCATACACAAATTTTTGAGTCATGTTATGCATGCTTTGGGTGTGTATATAATAAGACACAAAATTTTTGCTTCTGGGCAAAACCAGACATGTCTTGGTTGAGCAATTGAGAATTCAGGGGCAAAAAAGAGAAGCAATAAGGACCCATTGCTGATTGAATGTCCTTCTTCCCCGACATGTGATTCATGTTATAACATGCCATATGATTCAAGCATGAATCCCGGGGGCCCCATAGTATTGTACTAGAGGCTAGGTAGGGCCATTTTGGCAAGTGGTTGTGGGTTCAAATAGGTACCATGAATGAAAACATTGGACATACTTGGTGGTTAGGTAGTATATATTGGAATTTGGTATGTGTGTTTATAACATGGTTGGTACTAAGCTTTTTATTAAGTCGTGGAAAAATTTCACCATTTGGCCACACAAAAAAGAGGGGCTGCAAGACTTGATCTAAGTATTTTTAGGAAAATTTTCCCCAATATCACGATTATTTCGAGGGGGAAAAAACTTAAATCACCTTATTTAGACCCATGGGGTTCTTGCATATTGCCGGTATATATCAGGGTTAAATCTACTTGTTTCTCTGACCTATAGCCAAATTTGGCGAAGTCCTCTTGTGGATGATCCCCAGTTCACCTACCTCACAAAATTGAAAAAAATAAAATTTTTAAATAAATAAAATCCTGCATGGGAAGGGGAGGGATATTACACATATCCCTTAAGAGTGAGTGAGAGGGGATGACACAACTGCTTCTAGGTGTAAGATCCCACAAGAGACTTCAGAATTTTCTTTGAGTGTTTTATGAGCAAAGGTAATGTACCGCTCTAAGGACTTTACCTGACATAAAGCATTGGCAGAAATTCTACCTTTTTTTATCATTTTTTTTCCATGATGCCTGGCAGATGTCACAAGGAAAAAAAAGGAAAAACAAAAGAAGCAAGGCATTTCAAAAAATATGAAGAGGAATATTTAGCTTGATAATGTGCCTGCTAGATACACTAAATTTTCAACTGGTGCTTTACAAAATGTGAATGACTCCAATGGACTCAAAAGACATTAAATAAGCAAAAGGTTTTTATTGCTTCTTTTTTCCCCTGTCTGCCCATTTGCCCATCCAAGATGTGTCTGGAGATGGCGAGACACTTTTTTTTTGGGTGCTGCCCCTAACAGACTTTGGGTCTGGCCCAAAATGTGCATATCAGGACCCAAAGGCTGCAATGGGTAGTAGCACCAAAATGTGTCTGGACATCACCCATCTTTTTTGAGAACAAAAAGATGGATCAGGCCAAGGGCAGACAAGTAAAAAAGAAGCAAACAATACTTTTGTACTACCTGCAATAAGCACCCTTTGCTTATTATTTAAGGTCGGACAAAGTCCTCAAAACCAAAGAATCCAAAAAGAAAGAGTATGTCAGGCAGAGCAATAGGCATAAGAAGAGAGCTTTTTCTTGTTTTTTGTAAGGGGGGGAGTACACTGTATAGTGCTGGGCTTCTTTGCTTGGTATCTTCTACACCCATACTAGTGGCTTGTCAGTTGAACTAATGCCCACTTTAGACCTGCGTCCAGGGTCCAATTTCCTAGGAACCAATTTGGACTATCTGAAGCAAATTGAATCCTTGAGTTGGACTATACCTTGGTCCCTAGCCTGATTCTTGGTTCTCCAAATCAGGAGCTCTTGTTTCAGCACTGTTTTTTGGTCTGAACCAATTGATTTTTCCTCCAAAATAGGTGCCATGTAGGTTTAGCCTCAATTTGCCACTTTTTGGTCTTGGAACCTCGTCTGAAGGCCTTGGGACCAATTTAAAGCTTTCGACCAATAAGATTGCTTGAATTCATTGGTCCCTGGACTTTGGACCCTCGTCTAAAGTTGCCCTAAATTTGCATCTGGGCTGAGTTTGTTGCCTGTTCTTAGTCAGAAAGTGAGCAAGAAAGTGAGGCATAATATTTGTACCAAAGGTTTTCTTTCACATAACAAAACACACCAGAGCACATGCATTCACATAAAACTGTCAAAACCAGATGCAGTTTGCTTTGCAAAAAAGCAGCAAGCCCAGATAAATTATTGGGGCAATGTGAAGATTGCCACTATCCAAGGTTGTTAGTTCTTACTTTATGAGATTCCAAGTCTTCGACTCTAAGTACATATGGTTCGAGATGAACAAGCACATGTAAGTAACCCAGCAGAACCCACCTCCTTAGTCACCCCCAAGCTCTCTGTCCACAATACTATAATCACATTTCATTTTCTTACCCAAAGAAAAATTTCTAGTTTGCATGTTGCAGACAAGTGTACATACAACCCACTAGAGTTGTGGACTTTGAAGCATTGATGCAAGGGTAAATTTTGTTGTTTTATACCAGTGATGGACATGATCTTTGTGTTGCATAACCGATGGTTGGGAGCATCTTGCAAGCATGGCAGCACACACACCCATTGGACAAGAGCTTCTCAATTATATTACATATCTTGTTACCTTCTAATATTTTCGTACCTCCCTGCGTTTCTGCAAAGATGTTAAGCAACATGGGTCTCCGGGGGAAACCATGAGCTTGAAAAGAGTTACCATAAAGCACACAACCACCCAGATGCCATCATGTTCAGTTTATGGAGCAGCCAAGTGTACCTTGTAACACCCTCTTTGGTGTCATTTAACCCTAAACCCTAAACCTTACATCCCTGAAGTGTTGTTTCTCTTTTTCAGCTCTCGAAAGCCTGATTCAAACTTTGTCCTTGTTTCAGAAGCTTCAGAAGAATAATTCTGTGCGTGGGTTGCTGTGGATCTGTTTTTGTACGCAAAATAATGCAATGAAGAAGTTAGTACATCATGCATCCCAGGGCACTGAAAAGGTATTGGCATAAGGATTAGGTCTAGGTTTCCTTCATAAACAAAGAAAGGATTTCAAGGAAAGGGTTTCAAACGCAAGCATTGAAAACAAAACAAACAAGTACATGTGCAAGAACCTTGTCTTGTGGTAGGAGGAGGAGGAGAAGGTTGCAAGGTTGAAATTGGATATGGAATTCTTAGGGTTTGTACTCCTTGAGTAAAATGAGAGAATGATGTGTCAAAAGCTTCAAATTCTTTTTAAATGCTACTTGGAATTTGCATGCAACATGTAAGTGCTAATTCACCAAAGCAATTTTTTTAAAAATTGAATGCATTTTTTTAAAACAATCTCATTGATGAAAAAACAATTCTTTGCACCTAAGCACAAGCTTGTGAGGCTATTACAACATTTGAAGTGCTAGGTCATTGAAGTTAGTGTGAGACACTAAGTGCCCCTAATGAGCTTTATCGGGTGTACTTTTGGGCTTGTCTTGTTGTGCCCTTGGTGATTTTGTGTCAAAATGTGCTATGTAATTTTTTATGTTACATGACAAAAAAATTATTTAAATATTTTGCATGTTTTATTGTCCCAAGCCAAATTTGAATCCAACACCTTTTTCTTGAGAGTAAAAGTATCAACCAGTAGCATACATTTAATCACTTAAAACACCATTTTTAAAAAATTTAAGATGTGTTACGAGGTCAAAATAGACAAACCTTGTGGTAGAAGCTAGTGTTGGCCAAGCACCCCAATCGACTTGGTTACTCAGTTCCCAATTTTGTATATGGGTGGACCTAGAATTGGATGGTTAAGAATTGGTTATTGGAATTAGGTGGGAATTGCACCCTTGTTCTATCATTAAAAAAATTCACAATTGTACTTGGGAAATGATTCTAACATTAATTAAGAATTGAAATTGAATTGAATTTTTAAAAATCCATTCCAATTCCATTTCAAGCTTTTAGATTTTTATTTTGCTTATTAATGTTTTCATTTTTCAAGCACATTGCTTTCTTTGAATTATTTTTTTTCATGTTTTTTTAAGCACATTGCTTTTTCATTTTGGTTCAAAAATTGTTCAAGCTTTTGTGGTTTTCAAATTGTTTTCTTTTTCTCTCAAGCTCTCATGTGATTTCTTGAGCTACTTGCATCAACTTCAAGCAACCATCAAAATACAAGCAAGGTAGGTTGTGTCTTAAATGTGCTCATTCTTTTTTGCTTATTGCCTTGCACATTAATTGACTTTGTTTTTGTTGTAGAGATGGTTGTGACGATGGTGGTGGTGGTGATGGCGGTTTTCTTCCTTTTGAATAAATTCTATTTTTTGCAAGTTTAAAAACTGGACTCTTTGAAAAAAAAAATCCATTTTTTGACTTGCAAAAAAAAAGATTTATTATTATTATTTTCAAAAAGTGAATTTTTCAATATGTTTTCTAGTCATCATCTTTTTCTCATCACCTTGCTCATCATCTTTGATAAACAAGGTGACAAGTTAAAAAAATAATGAGTTTTTTTTTCATTTTTTGCTTGTCATTTTACTCATTGTTTTATTGGTTTTTTTTAAGGTTTAAGAACATGGAAGATTTTGTTACTCCTTTAAACAAAGTGATATTTCTTTCAAATTTTTCATTGGAGATGGATTTTTGTGATTTTGTTTATGTTGAAAATGTTGTTACAATAACATTTACAATAGTAGTTCTTAGAGAAAATTCTTTAACCATTAATGCTACAATTTAGTGGGACTTCTTCGCAAAACAATCAAGATTTTTGGAAACCCAAAAGGTGCACTACCATAGCTTGGGCATTATATGCACCTTGTGGATCATCTTCCTTGAAGGTAAGTTCAAGCTCAACTTAATCTAAACAATTTAAATATGTTCTTTGTTACCCACTTGCATTGATTGTAGGAGTTAAAAGGGGCATCACAACCTACAAGATTGTTAACAAGATTTTTGCACTTTGAAAACATCTCAAAACCAATCATCAACAAGCTTGGACAAGAAAAAAGATGGAGGTGAATGAAATAAATGAGTTAAAAACAAGGTGCGACCCCAACCCATCTATTATTTCTACTTTTTTTGGTAGTGTAGTTTTTTATAGCAATGATGATCATCATAAAAATTAATTCAAAGAGGATCTTGTCATGCTTATTACCAAGGAGCTTGTGCTTCTATCATTTGTGAAACATCTATTTTCAAAAAAAATCTTCGAAGACAAAATCCTTGACTAAATTTTCCATTGAGGCAAAAGTTTAAACATTGATATTTTGCTAAGGATTGTTGAATGCCCAAGGAAAGGTTTGTATCTCCATCCCTTATGTCATGTAATATTTGCACTATACCTTTTGATCTTTGGATGTCAAAGGGAGGTGTTGATATTTTTGTTCATATTGTGCCTTTCTTAAATGACAAATGAGAGCCTTGTCATGTAACTATTGAATTTTTTAAAACTATAGGCACATCTAGAAGTAGCATGGTTTATAAATATTAGTGCAAAACCAAGTTTTTTCAAATAGTCCAAGTTGACTAATTGATCGTTCTTGATTAGTGAACATGTACATTTTGATTACATGCCTAAGGTTTGAATGTCATTTGTATTTTTTGACCAATCAACTTCACTAAAATGACATATATTTGAATATTTGTTAAATCAAACATCCAATCAAATTGTGCCTACCTACCTCCCATCATACAACCTACCTATTTACCTACCTCCTACCTCTTATCTCTTACAAGCTATTTACCTACTATTAATTACCTAAACTTCTTATTTACTTACATAAGTAATGTACAAAACTACTTGATGTGAAATTTAAACATGAAAAAAATTGTTGTTTTTTGAAAGTGCGGTCCATTGGTTAAGGATTTGATTTATCATTAGGCAAGTCAAAAGTACAATTCTTAAAACTTGTAACCTATGTACATGCTTAAAGGGTTAATGTAGGTAGGCCAGGTTACCACCTACTTACCTAACTTTTTATGACAAAACCTACCTATCACAAAAATATTTTTTTATATAAATTTTTAAAATAAATGAAATTTAAATATTTTTAAAAAATTATTGGTCAAATGGTCCATTTTCTACCAATCAAAATGACCAAGTGGTCCTTTATTTTGCCAATTAAAAATACCACCTTAATCATAATTGACATATTAAAATTGACTTGTCCAAAATGGTTTTTTTGACACTTGTCGAGATGGGGTATATTTGAACTATAGTTTCTAGTAAAACAACTGTGTTTTTCTATTAATGAAGTGACTAATATGCTTGCAAAACATGGGTTTAATGTTTGTATTCATTGTCAAAGATGAAGGGAGTAATTTTTCCACCATGACTTTTGCATTAACCTCCATTGTGTCTCATGAAGTTTAGGGATTCTCTTCACACAATGTTCAAATGTTGTTAATATGCCATGGATAGCTCCAAGGTATGTGTTGGCTTGACATTAATTTCAATTTAAAAGATATAGTTTTGCAAAAAACCATCACTTGGACGAAGAAAAGTCATAAGGAATGCAAAGGATGGTACAAGGCATGCAAACTTGTAAAAATGCCTCCATATAAACTTAAGATTTTTTGAAGATTTGAAGTAAAGTTTAACGGTGGGTTTGAAATAAGGTTTTTTTTAGATTTCAAATAAGGTAGAATTGGGGGTCTTTAGGGGTGACAATAGGCCATTCAAGGTGGTAGCTATAATTTTGGCAATCCTAAATATGGAACCACATGGCAATAACCCGCCAAAAAACAAAAAAATCTCAAAAAAAAGTTATTATATATTACACTTTAGAAATAAGCTAATTTATATTAGTTTAAGATTTTTAAAACATTAAAAAAAAATTGGAATAAAAGTTCATTTTTTTTCTTTTTTGCATAATCCATTTTAATATTTTGGATGTTGGAACTAGAACTGAAGGGTTTGGAACTAGAAACCAAAACTAGCCAAACTTGAAAATAAAAAAAGAACCAAAATTAAAACTACCCTCAAATTAAAGCATTGAAATTAGAATTGGGTCCCATATTTGAAAAACAAAATAGGGGAGAACCAAAATTGAATGAAACTGATCCCTTGAAAAATGTTAGGAACCAAAACCAAAGAGTTCCCCAAAAATTGAAAAACCAACCAACATTGATCAAAACCAAGTGACTCAACATTGTTGACCATTTTTTTCCCCCAAAAATTGCTTGTTAGGGGTGTGTAGTGTCTTCCTAAGTTAATTCCTCAAGTGTGTTCACTTAACATATTGGGTAAGTTATCTATTTCCTCAAGACTTGTAGAGTTTTGCAAGAAGTTTTGGAGCTTACAAGAAGGTAGCTTGCTTAAAGGAATGTGGAACTTGGGAGATGGAATTTGTGCATTGTTTGTAGATTTTTTGGAAGTCGTAGGAGTAGGAGCAAAAGGCAATGTAGGAGGAGCTACAAGAAATTGGTGGAGGATGGTCGAATGACCTCCTCTTCCTACTCTTGTAGCAAAATTCTATGAAGTTAGGAAGTAAAGAAAAGTTGTTGTGATTGTGCAAAAACCTTTCACACCGTCTTTTTGGAAGAGGATGCACACCTAGAACAAAGGTTTGCTTTACCAATAAAGTAGTGAAAAAAAAAACAAAACAAAAAGCAAAAATTGCAAGAAAAGAGGAAAATGCAATACCTTATGTCGCATTCACGCTCATCACAATTCGACAAAGGCTGGTAAGAAAAAGGAAAGAAAAGAGGGAAAAAATATTTTGCAACAACAACACAAAGAAATAAGAACAATGCACATGTGTGAAACGAAAACAACGTCACAAGGCAAGTTGAAAGTGGTGATCATCCATAAGATGAATTGGCCAAATTTGATGAGTGTGATGGAGTTCGTAAACTGAAGGTGCAGTGGGAGTGACAAGAAAAAGATGGTGACAAGAGAAAAAAATAGAATCCAGTGCATTTATGGATGGTGCATTGGGCCCACCATCACTACTGTATTCCTACAATGGATGGGCTTGCCATTGTTGACACATTCCTGAAATAATAGAAAAGTTTTTCTTTTTTTAATTAAAAAAAATTAAAGGCTTGCTTGGGCTTTTGCATCCTAGTGTTTTGGGTGTAACTTTTTTTTGTATGGCTCTTTCTTTGCATTCCTTGTTGGTTTGAGATGCCCCTTGTCCACATTGTTCTAGCCTTTACACTTTAGGTGGCCTCTCAACGCATTTCAAGAATGTTCACCCTCATGCCAACCTCATCTCCCAAGCTAACCATGTTGTTTTATCTTTACATGTGTCTTCCCCTCTTGTGCTACAACTTAGTTCTATCCCTCTTACTTCTTGGGGTTAGTTTTGGGCTTAGTTTAACTTCATTTTGGGTTGTTTGAGGTTCATTTTGCATGCCCTCAATTGTTTCATAAGATCCCTCGAACAATTCAAAACAAGGTCAAATAGGCTTTTTGCTTACCCTTTAATCAAATTACTCAAAATCCAATGGACAAATCAACATGGTTCCTTTTCCTCATGTTGCCATGGTGTTTGTGTTATATTTGATGAGGTCGTTTAGGTCAACAAGAGGTTTTTACTCGCCTTAGGAGGTTTATGGTGGGCAACTAGTCTTTTTTAAAAAAGAAGTCCTTTCACCTTTCATGTGCTCCCTATTCCCAACGTTCATTGGACGATTCTTCAACCATTCGTTTTTGTCGACGTTTGACTTTGGGTAGAGCCAAAAAATATAATCACACTACTAGAGTTTAACCCATGATGCCAACTTTTCCTTCATAGAACATTGTTGCAACTTTGTGTCAGTTGCACCCCTTTCCATCAGACCTTGTCCCTCCACTTATTTTTTATTATAAACTTGAACACACCTTTGTCTTGGATAGGACTTTGTTTGCATAGGCTTTAGCCATTGCTCCCCATTTGTCTTTAGGTGAACTATTTGGATCGTTTATGAACATTTCTTAGGATATTTCATATTAGAGAACCCATCTTTAGGGTTTTCGAAGTTATTCCAAACTATTGTTGTTTCCCATGGTGATATTCCTAAGTCAATGGCCTTAGTGCTAAGGGCTAACAAATTGTCGGCGCTGGCCAAAGACATTGGAGGTCTTCAATTTATTGCCATCGGTGAGGCATTTCTTTGACTTATTAATAATTCCATTGTCCTACATCTTCGAGGGCCCTTTCAAGAACACCTATACCCTCGTTAGTTTGGAGTATCAACCCCTAGAGGTTGTGAGACCATCTTTTTTGGCATCAAAACCCTTTTTAGACTTACACCCTGATTAGTTCGTGATACAAGTTAACGTAAAAAATGCTTTTAATAATGTTTCTCAAATTGTTATTTTTAGAGAACTATAAGATGTTAAAGGTCCTTAGCAAACATTATCCCCTTTACCAAGTTATTTTATGGTGTTCATTTTTTCTTTATTACCAGCATGGGCAACATGAGGAAAGGGTCACCATTATTAAATCGTCTTTAAGCATGAGGCAAGGCAACCCCCTAGGATTTATTTGCCTTGACCCATTATCAAACATTCTTAAAGACCATTGTGTGAGCTCCCAACTATGTTTTTCCATCCTTAGCGGATGATACCCACATCATGGGCCCCTTGAATGATATTATCCATGTTTTTGACCACCTTTTTGACCTAGTTAACCTTAGTTGGGCTTAGGGTGAAGGTGTCAAAGTGCAAGCTTTGGAATCCATCAAAGATTTCTTTAAGCATAAAGATTTTTTAGGGCTGTATTTTGGTTATAGATGGTTTATGCATTTTGGGTGTGTTAGTGGGTTTTTATGACTTTGTCATGCATTTTTTGGATGAGGCTTTACTTTAAGATGTGGCGCATATCGATGATCTTCCTTTTTTGGGAAACACACATGTTGTTTTGGGCATTTTGTTTTCATATGTCACTTGTTAACCTTCTTATCTCACTTGGACAATACCTTTTCATTCCTTTTTATTTCTTTTGGTGGGTTTTGACAAGAAAATTATGTAAGTTTGTGGGGACATTATGGGTCTAGGGTCATGGGAGTCTATTCAAGGCCCTTTAGCAAGGTGTTAAGCCTGACTACCAATTCCCTTTGGTGGTATAAACCTTTCATTTATGGAAGATTGTGCCCCATTTTTTTTTTTAAGGAGTTAGGTTTTGGTGGTTTCATATCTGTGCTCTAGGTTTTGTATTTTTGATAGACCCGTTTTGGAAGAGTATGTTTTTTAGGATGAAGGGGGCCCACACCTCTTTCAGTCATGCTTTCGTGCAACTTAGGATAACCTTCCTCCCATAGCTAGAGAGATGCAACCTTTTTTTGAGAGTTTTGTAATTATCAATGCCCTAAGTTTGTAAGCATCTTTGATGGACATTCATCACAACTTATCCTTTAAATCTATCTTGTAGGATCATTCCATTTCCTCAACATCCAAAGCCCACATTCGCTTTTGTTCGAGCAAGGGGGCGGGGTTGTGGTTGATTATTAGGCCATCTGACGCGCTCCCAAGTCCCAAGTTAGCCCCAAGTTGGGCTAACTCACTCAAGTTGCGGAATTTCTGGGACTTGGGGCACGTTCCCAGCTTCCAGCACTAAAGGGGGTGAGAGGGGCGTGCTGAAAGCTCCGGGATAGACTAGGAAGAGGGACAAGCTTACTCAATTACACGGTCCTACATCCAAATCTAACCCACAAATGGGTTAGAACTCATTTTGCACCTTTTTGGTGTTAGGACAAGCCACGGGCTAACTTGGATTCACTTGACTCACCACGACCCGGACTCGGGGGAAACCACCACCTTCCCCCATATAGTATTCTCTATAGCTCTTCGCGGGACTTGCATCCGAATGGCTCTTTTTCCCGGGACTCCCAAAGTGGAGTCCCGAAATTGTCCCGGTTTGGACTCACGGGAATTTGGACACTCATAACTCCTCACCCCAAACTCAGATCGGGACGAGGTCTAAACCAAAGTTGTAGCTCTCTTCGAGAGCTTTTCAATGGTGTGTCACACTTCACCTACACGCACCGGAATCAGGTCGATTCCTGACTTTTAGTGGTCGGGAGTCAAATTGCCGGTTTGACTCCCGGCCCTTCTTTCGACCATAACTTGTGCTGCAAATGTCCAAATGGCTCATGCGAGGCCATTTTAGACATCTGCATTTCAAGAACTTTCCAACGGTATAATGAACACTTCAATGCGAGGTGTTTTGACCCTTGCAATCGCGCTCTGAGTTTTCGGGAGTCCCATAGGACTCCCAAGTCCCATTTTCGGGAGTGTGAGTGGCAACTTCACAACTCCCTCAAAGTGGGGTTACGACACCATCTATTTGTTCATTTCACATCACACACTTTACTTTCATATCAACATTGCATTTTCGTTTTGATTTGATTCAACCTTTGGCATCTAGTTTTCTCATGTGTGAGTGTGAACATGGGTTAGACACATATGGCATGCATCTATCACGTTCATTCGGAGGTAAATGGATAGCCACACATGACGCCATTAAAAACATCATGTATGCCTTTGCCCGAAAAAGTGGGCACATTGTATGGAGAAAACGATGATACACCCTTACATCAAGAATTTCATTACAAATTAATCTTTACATGATTCATGAAGATTAGGTCTTTGTTGCCATGTGGTGGTTATTAACCCAACACAAAAGATAGTGACTATGAGTGTCATTAGTCAACCAACAGATGCAATTGCGAAACTTAACACCATTGTTAAGATTCGCAAATATAGAGGGCTCCATGAGGGGCACCATTTTATTCTAATGGTCATGGAGGTGCATGACGCACCCAGGCGTGATATGGATTGTTTATTGAGGAGTGTGTTCATCTTTTCCATGATAGACAATTGAGAGGTTATGTATCCTTGTTTTTTTGCATTTAGTTTTTTAGGCAACATGTTAATATTGCTTTTTAATCTGTTTTAGCCTATGCTATAGAAAGGGAAATTTGCATTTGCAGGAGATGTTTGTTCTAGGCCTCCTATTATTATTAGATCTCACGATTTGCATGTAGGTGACATTAGAAAGGTTATGGGTGAGATAGCTTCCTACCATGAGAGGGACTAGCTTTCTCCCTTTTTTGGTTCCTACAAGTTGCGCGTCTTTTGGCCTTCCTTTGGCCTTCCCTTTTGTCTTTTGTGTGATGGTTTTGGCCATCGATTTTTGTTTTGGGGATTTTTTTGGATTCCTCAAAACAATGAAGATGAACAATCTCATTAGCCATATAGGGCCTTCTCTAACCCCTAGGCACATGCCTATTCCAAAGACCCTTGTATACCATTTGTGCATATTTTATTTTCTACACTAATTTAATACTATAACCCTTGTCTGTATACAGACAGGATTCAAAACTACAACCACTGGTGACCAGACTACTCTTGCCCCCACCACAACAAACTAGCAGTAGTTAAGTAGCTTGGAGAGAGAGAGGCTAAGTAGAGCACAGTCATCCTTAGCCTTTGTCAGATTCATAATTTGAGCACTGGATCCAATACCCCAGCAGCTGGCTGGCAGATGTCACTTGCTTTCCATCCAGTGACAGCCATTTTTTATGTTTTCAGATTTTCCATGAGAGAGCTTTGAGAGGAGTTGTTGATGTTGTTGTGAATTTTTTTGTTGCTTCTCTTGTTGTTATTGTTCTATTGGTTTTTAGCATAATTGCCTCCTGTAGTGATCACCATATCCTACAAATTCTTCATCATTGATCATCTACCCAAAAAACAAGTGATCCATAAAAACCATCAGCTTTGATCAAGTTCAACTCCAAAAATCCATGAGGAGCTTCAAAAAAACACTCCTAAGAAAATCATGAAGCTAGCAAGCTCCTGCACAACTTCCAAGTTCAGATTCACAGAAAAAAACTCACACAACAAACACCCATTCAATCCCATTGAGCTTCTTACACTCTTGCACTCTTGCACTCTTGCTTCTTTCTCTGAAGGATTTCTCCTCTGCTACCCAAAGAGCAATTGCACTGCTCTCTCCCTCCCCAAGTGGAGAGAGATTGCACAAGGTCTGAGCTTGTTAGTGGCTTTTTGGATATGAGAAAGGTGTTCAGATAAGGGTTGCAAGAGGTCCCACACAAAGCCAAAGCAACAAAAAAGAGTATGTCAGCCTTTGTGAAGAAGTTTGCAGATCAGGATTCACAGAACTTTGGAGCATGCACTGGAGCTACTCTTACAGCTGCCTGCCGCTTGCCCTTGCCTGTCTGTGTGTTGCATCAGGCAGCAACAAGGGGTGGGGAGGAAGAGGGGTGGGCCTGATGCATCATGACATTGCCTGACACATTTGCTGTCTTTCTTGGCAGCTTGCTAGAATCTTTTTTTGAGCTCTGCAGCTTTGCAGAGTTGCTTCTAGAAGAATATTTCTAGCTTTGAGAGAGTTCTACAGAAACCACAGTCTCTTAGATCAAGCTCTAGGATTGAGGATGCGTGAGTAGGTAGCTTGTTGAAACGTTATGGAAGTTCTTCTTCCCTCAAGGCAAATGTCAAGCTCTGCAAGCAAGCAAGAATGCAGCCGCTTGCTTGCTTGCTTGCTGCATCTGTGATCAAATGATGATTCTTGTTAGCGAGAACTGCTAAAAGCTTAGAAGGAACCTCCAGCCTCCCTCGAGCTGGATCTTAGGAACCTGGGTCGTGTACAAGCTTGCTGGAGAAGATTCGGGGCGAATCACTCGATTTTGGGACCCACAAATCCAGAAAGAGAATGCTAGTTGTTGTGAAGAGTGGTCGAGTTTGGGGCCGGAGATGCAGCAGTAGTGGATTCAGCAATGGCAGCAGCTGGTCCCCATTCCATGAGATGGGTTCATGCCGGCTGTGGAGCTTAGCAGCTCTGGGCTGCTGTCCTCACGGATTTTCTTGAGGTTGCAACTCAGACGCGAAGTAGAGCCCGGGCATCAGAGCTGGAAGCTTGAACTACCGAGAGGATCTGCAAGAGGCTGCTGGGTGTGACTGGAGCTCGGGAGAGAACAAACAGATTCGAAGGACTTGATCATGGGGAGGAAGAGGGTGTTGGCACTGGGGCCAGCTCTGTCACGTATACGCTCCATCAGCGCAGATCACAACAACCCATACGAGAAGATCATCAACGGAGGCCATGACCTGCAGCAGCAGCAGCAGCTACTGCTGTCAGGAGGAGCTGCTGCTGCTGCTGGCTCGACGACGACGACGACGAAGTGGTGGCCGGGGTACTGGAAGCGCAACAAGCCCACGAAGTCGAAGCTGAAGAAGCTGGGTAACAAGAAGAAGAAGAAGCAGCAGCAGCCGGGGAGTGGATGCAGATTGCGGTTCAAAGTCTCGAGGCTTCGCATCAGGCTGCTAATCTCGCCTCTGCTCCTGCTCAAGAAGCTACGGGACTCTTACGTACGAATGATGCTGGCGTTGGAGCGCAACTGCGGCGATTACGGCACTGGCGCTCTTGCCATGAGCTGCGGCAGCTATCCCGGCATACATCCCATGTATCCTTTCCCCATCTCCAACAGCCGCAACATGACCCAAGCATTTGTCTGAGTGAGGAAGGAGCTATCCAGACATACTCTCACCAATCCCCAAAAGCTTCATACGAGATGGTGCAGAACTCATGTAGCTGATGGTTTGAAGCTGGTCACCAGCTTGGGTCCAACTGCCATTACACCAGCAAAGCTTCTGCAATCATCCTGCATGTCTCTACTCTCATCCAGGCTTTCTGTTCAAAACATTTGCAAGTTCCAAAATAGAGATCATGCCCATCAGCTTTGATCCTCATGTCTTTTTTCTTGAAGAAGATGATTTTCGGCTCTGTTGCAAGAGGCACAACCATTCCTAGATCACTGCTGCAAAGCTGAGCAGTAGTAGAGAGTGTGATGCTCCTCCTCCTCCTCCCAGCTTGAACTGGACTTGTACTCTTACTGATCTCTTAGATCTTTCTGGACACTGTAGAAAGTCTGTTCTGAAACAAGGATTCCTCGAGTTCTCTCACACAGAAATAAATTTGCAGGTCAACATTCGGCAATCAAGATCTGGACATTGCCACAGATCATGTCTTGTCATGAATTTTTTTCATTTTGTTTCGTCTTTGGTGAATCTAGATTATTAGCTCTGTTTTGTTCTGCACTAAGGGCTGGATTGCAACAAAACTCAAGCTCTTCTGCAATTGCAATCCTTCAAACTGCTTGCAAAATCAATGCCTTTTACTACTGAAACCTCTTTTTTTTTCCCCAACCAGTCTTGTGAGAAGAATGCAAAATCCATGTGCTACTTATGATACTCACTTTAACTACATTGCAATTGATGATTTAACCCAATCCTTCTTGTGATGCTTCCTGCCTGATGATGTTTTCTTCCTCCTCCTCCTCCTCCTCCTCATCATCATCATCATCATCATCTTCTTCTTCTTCTGCTGCCTTTTTTCAATTCTACTCAGTTGCTGCAATAATTGTTAGCCTTTTGAGCGAGAGTTGTGTGCACATTCTCATATGCCCACACCCACCTTGTGCATGAGGTCACATTTACAACCCAAAACTTCAAGCATTGTGAAAGCGAAAAAAAATGAAAATCAAACAATGCAATCGAGAATTTTGACATCATAAATAATTGACCCCATTCCAATCATTTCAACATTTAGGGGAGTAATTTCTTTTTTTTAAAGATTGACATTTTCAAAACCAGTTTTCTTTTGTAATTTGATTGTATTTTCAATGACAAAAATTACTTAAAAATTCAATATCTCTCACACTTTAGGTCTAAAGTCTAAAAGCTTACGAAACGAACTCCATTAAATCCTAATTATCAAAGGGTTTCCAACAATACCAAGAGCATGCCCAAATTCCCCTATAATTTTTTTTTTTTGATTTAAATATATTTTCAGTGAAAAAATTGTTCAATATTCAATAACTTGTCCACCATGCATCCCTACTCAATCCATCCTTTTTTTTAAAAAATTAATAAAATAAAAGAAAATAAAAACCCTAACCCTAACCCTAGAAAATATATTCATGAGTCAGCAGTAGGGTTTAGGTTGTACGGAGAGTCAAGAGGTTCCAACTTCCCAGTTCCTTGGGCTTTTCTTGCACGCGGGATTTTAGAGATTCCTGAATCCGCGTGTTCGATCTTCCTCCGCGGAGTACCTCTGGGATCTGTGACCCCCGCAGTCCAAATTTCTGGGGGTCGCTGCTGCAGACGCAGACTCTGATTAGCTGATCTACAGTCGCGGATCTCGATAGATGTGAAGCTCGAGAGAGACGGACAGTGGCTGACTTGATTGACGTCTGCATTGGCTTTGATTGAGCAAGAAGGACGGATTTGTTGTCAGAGCTCAGAGCCCTGGTAGGGACTTAGTCCACTGTGTTGATGGCTTGAGTGGGTGTTCTGTTCTTCTTGCTTTGAAGTTTTGGAGAGAAAGAGGAAGGGTTTTTGGTTGTGGAGAGGAAGGGGATTTTTTGTTTTGGTGGAGTGGGGGAGAGCGGACGGGAATTAGGGTTTTGGAGCTGCTGCAACCAGCGAGATGGCGTTGAGGGAAGAGCAGCTGGAAGGTCGAGGGCGTGGGATGGTAGCAGCGCGTGCGTTGCGAGGAGGTGAGGAGTTGCTGTGCGAGACCCCTTTATTGGTGTACCAGGACGAAGAGGCAGCCAATACTAACACCTTCTGCAGTCACTGTTTGTGTTTCTTGGAGTCAAGAGGGAAGCCTATCACACAGTGCCCCTCCTGCACCTCCATCTTCTGCAGCTCCAGATGCTTGCACTCAGAGTCACATAACCATAGGCTTTGCAAAGCATTATCACATCTGAAGACATCAGACCTCAAGTCTGACAACCGGACATTAGCACGGTTTCTCATTGCTGCATACAACCTAGCTCTTGAGCATCCGGCCTCATTCCAGATTCTGATGTCACTGGAAGGCATGGAGTTTGTTGATGACAACGTACATGATTTGCATGATTTCCTCATTGAAGCTCTCCATGGCTCAGATGTCGATCCTCTCGGATTCTCTGTTGATTTGACTGGGGCCTTGTTGGCAAAAGATGCCTGCAATGCATTTGGGCTCATGGCACCCAGCTGTGAATCTGGAGAGCGGAAGATGCGAGGCTATGCTATCTACAACCGATCTTCGCTGTTCAACCATGACTGTCTCCCCAATGCTTGCAGGTTTGAGTACATTGACAAGCCAGGGAACAGAAACCTGGATGTGCATATCCGGGCTTTGCATGACATTGAAGAAGGGACAGAGATATGCATCAGCTACTTCCCAATAAATTGGACCTTTGGTGACAGGCAAAAGAAGCTGGAGGAAGAGTATGGATTTCAATGTGAGTGTGATCGGTGTAGAGTGGAGAAGAATTGGAGTGATGGTGAAGATGAGGACAATGAGGATGCTGCTGTGAAAGGCAAGCCTTTGGAAGATGCAGAGAGAACAAGCAAAGGGAAGGCAAAGAACCAGGAAGCTACTGATGAAGCAGATGAAGATGATGATGATGATTTCGGGCATGCTATGTTTTTCGTCAAGTACTTGTGTCCTGTTGATGATTGTGGAGGGACTATGGCTCCATTGTCTCCTAAACATTTTCACATGAGATCTGGTGCAGCAGGAGGCCCCATGGAATGCAACTATTGTGGCCATTTGAGAACAGAGGTGGAATTTCTGCATGACCTTGAGGAACATAAACTGCTTGATGATGACTGACTATTGATATTCCTGCTGAACATGGTTCTATGTCTCCTCTCAACTCCCATGTACACTACACAGCATCCTTTGCCATTGTGTGAAGACTATTCATGCATTCTCCTTGTCAAGCAGATTCTAGTTTTCAGTTCACTTAGTTTGTATACGCTTGTGGTATTTACTAGCTACTCCACAAGTTTCTGAATGTCATAGGTTGCAGGCTTTGGCACACCCAGAGGTTTGACACAGGGTTGGAGTAAAATGCTGTATATTTCCACTACCTTGATGGGCAGATTTTCATCTCCTCTGCCTTGTGAAGGATTTCCACTGCCTTGATGGGCAGATTTTCATCTCCTCTGTGTTGTGCTTCACAAGTGTACCACTTGCAAAATGGTGCTTCAGTTTGGTGAAATTGTGCTGTGTTTCATCCTGCAGTGCACCATGTCAGTGGACACAGGCCACAGAGGATCAAGCAGTTATGTTCTCAATGCTGTTAGATCCAACCATATATTGTAGCACTCCAAAAACACTAACAGTTGTCCACATTTGACAGTGCATTCCTTGTATGTTGTGAGCAGCTCAAGAGTATTCCCTGAATCCTTAGCTTCATTGAGATGTTACAAACAATCTACAGCAGGTTAGTATGATACCATACTTTACAGTCTCCTGATTCCACTGGGGAACAATCTGGATGTTCTTGGTCAATTTGCAATTGATGGCTGTTGGAAGACACTGTAAGAATTCCAGTTTATTTCTGTTGTGATCTCAATGTGAAGTCTCCGGACATATGCAAAGCAAGAGGCATGGTCAGTGGCAATAGAGTGGAGTATTAATGAGATATCAGTGGTCTCATGGGGAGGGCTTTAATGTTCCTGTTTAGTCTTTCATGATTTTCACATACCATTTTCTGTGACCAACTCATCAACAACTTGGCGTTCTCACGGATGAAAACATACCAGCAATAGATTTATTTTGTATTGCAAATATCTTGCCTGGAAGAGGATGAGGCATACATGTTTTAAACTGCCATTTCTTCCTCTACCTTGAATAGTTTCTCATTCTTCCAATCCAAGTCATCTATTGCTTGGTTAACAATAGAAGTAGCAATGGCCAATGATGAGGTGCAGGCTGGTGATGGTGCATTCCGGACATTCAGCACCCTTCCAGCCTTCCCAGTTTCAAACAGAAAGTCTCCAATTATTTTGCCTGAATCATCAACTGCCACTGCATGTACTCCTGCCCATCCATCTGTCGTGTGCTCAACCTGCAAACTTGGGCAGTACCTACGATTGCACATCCCAACAAAGGTTAGCATAATCTTCATACCACCGCCATAGTCTTTGGTGTGATTGCAACAGGTTACTGCAACGTTTCTAGTTTCAATTGTTGTGTTTTTGGTTTCCAGAAACTGTGCACAGATGGTGCCATTCCCAATGCCACACAAATAGAAGAATATACCTCTGGGCTTCACCAACAAAAGCACGTTTGTTTATATCTCGCCAAATTTCAGTGAATACTGTGCTGGGATTTCCCAATACAAGTTTCCATAGCCCCTTGGTGGTTGCAAAGACCAGTGTATCCCGGATGTTGATGTTCCAAAATCTATAGCCCTCCTTTGCCAATGCCAGAGCAGCATTTGGGCCAATTAAAACTCGCCCATCCACACGGGGGGTTAAGTGAACACCAACCATTGGAAACCTGCAAGAATCAAACCATGCAATCATGGAAGGTAGAATAATGATATAGTGGTTTGCAAAAAAAGATTTTCTGAATTTCTGGTATCTCTAACTCTTAGAGAATACTGTGTCCCATACTAGTGTTCGAAACCAGGAAGCAGCTGACATTCCAGGTTACATGGATCTGGAGTTTGGACACATGAACAACTATGGCAGTACAAGAATCTCAGACTATTACTGCAGACAGCAACCAATACCTGCAGGTGCAATGATTGCAGCAGATTAAATGAGCTTATGAGAGATACATACTTGGGATCTGGAGTTGGGTAAATGTTGCGTTTGATGATGCTGCGGTATTCAGGCTTGAGCTCTTGATAGTTGCCACGAAATGGCAGAATGGCAGGACCCTTGGCACCTCCTGCCATGTGACCCACATAGTCAGCTTGTAGTCCTGCACATGTAATAAGCCACTTTGCCTTCACGATATCGCCTGATTGGCTCTCCAATGTCACTCCTTTCACCTCATCCACATCTATCCCTGTCACTTTAAAACTGGCACAGATACACACATGAAACCACTAGTGAGCCACCAACACAAATTTTCATACCAGTTCACAGCCAGTCTTGCTTTCAGGGAACTATATTTGGAAGCAAATCAGTATTCAAATGAAGGTTGCAAAGGTCTGTGACATGAAGAATTCAAGACCAGGGGTAAGCTAAGCAAAAAGTGAAGAGAACTGACCTTGTGCGGATTTGGCCACGACCAGTGGAAAGTAAATCTTCAGCAAATGAGCGACCCACTTTTGCGTAGTCTGTGATGCCAGTGTTTGGAGAATGCAAAGCTTGCAATGCCCGCACATTGGGCTCCATCTCTTGTACTTTCTTTGATGATATGAGCTCAATTCCTGGGACTCCATTGGCAGTCGCTCGTTTGTAGAGGTCCTCAAGAATCGGGAGTTCTGAGTCCCGAGTGGCAACAATGAGCTTTCCAACCCGCTTATGGGGTAGGTTTTTCTTCCCACAGTACTCATACATCCGCCTTGCTCCTTCCACACATAACCTGGCCATGGCGCTCCCTGGCTCATAATAAATGCCTGCATGAATCACTCCACTGTGGCTCTTCCTTATTACAAACATGAGTATTTTCCCTCCCTAAGGAAACAACCTTCAATTGAACTCTACGTCTAGAGGCTCCTTCCCAAGAAGTGGCACATTGAGAAGCAAACAATTCATACCAAATCTGCAGTCCTCATCGTCATAAATCTCAGAAACTCTGATGCCTGTCACTGGCAGCATCCAGGGTAAATTCCAAGCTGCAGTTAGGCTTCCTGTGATTACAACCAGTTTCAGTCCTCATCTTTTGTTGCAAATGTAAGTTCAATATTGCTCACTGTTTTTACTTTGTGTCTGGTATTCTTCAACCACAACAGAAATTCAATGACTGATTCAATGAACTATACATTAGGGATTATCAGCCAGAGTAATCTACAAAGAAATGACAGCTTGCAGCTTTCAGGACAGTTTGAATTCCTGTGATTACAAAACATTTTCAGTCCCCGTCTTTTGTCACAAATGCAATATCAACATTGCTTATGGTTTCTCCCTCATGCCTGGGATTCTTCGGTCACAGACAGAGAATCAATGGCTGCTGATTCAAAGACACTATACATTAGGGATTGTCAGCTAGAGGAATCTATGAAGAAATCAAAGATTGCAGCTTTGGGTACAGTTTGAATTCCTGTGCTTAGGGGATTTTCAGAAGGAGTAATCTCTGAAGAAACTGCAGCTTGAATCTTCAGGTACAATCAAATTCAGGTTTCAAGATCATTTGGATCTGATGCCCATGTTCCAGCTTGCATCAACATTGCAACAAGCTCTATACTTATGTGACTCTCAGTACTCACAAACACCAGCTGCTGATTCAAAGACACACCTATACATTAGGGAGTATCAACTAGAGTAATCTACAAAGAAATCAAGGATTTGCAGCTTTTGGGACAGCTAAATTCCTGTGCTTAGGGGATTATGAGAAAGAGTAATCTGTGAAGAAACCACAGCAGCTTGTATCTTTAGGTACAATCAAATTCAGGTTTCAAGATGATTGGGATCACATGTTCCAGCTTGCATCGACATTGCAACAAGCTGTATACGAATGTGATTATTCTCAGTATTTGCAGACAGACAGCCATGAAACAGACAGTGGTATGCAGGAGGAAAAAACACAAAATGCTTGATATCCCTACTACTTCATTCATACCACCACCACCACCACCAGCAGCCTTGTAACAGATCAGAGTTTGATTCCTGAATTTCGGTCTTGAAAGGAAGAAAGACTTTCAACATGATTAAGCACCAGAGAAACACAACACACATTTCCAGCAAGACAAAAGCCCTTACCTGTTATGCGACGTTTGATGCGCGACGATATCTGCCTCTTTCTCGACTACAACCACCTTGGTCTGCGGGAATCGCAGAACGATTTCACGAGCTGTGGCCAGTCCTACAATTCCCGCTCCCACGATTGCAACATCTGCTTCCCCGCCTGCTATTTCTCCTCTTATGTTACTGTTCCATCTTCGCCCGGATCCAAACCTTGTTGCCATTATTGCTCCTCCTCCTCCTCCTCCTGCTACCCTCGAAATTTCCCTCATCGTCCCCGCGCTTAACGTTATTCTGTCCGACAACCTTCGGCTTGAGTCTCGGTCTTGAGAATCAGGATGAGACAAAAGCCACGAAGCTTTGTCACTTCCAGAGAAATAGGCTTGAAGAACTCGAAGAACCGTCTTCCGCCCTGTTCGTGAAACTTTGTCCAGAGCTTCCATGATTCAAAATAATCCGAAATCACTCCACACCGGAAACAAAATTTGCGAGCATGCAAATAACAAAAAGCAAAAACGACACACAAACAAACAAGACAAAGAAATGAAATCACTGGCGATCCGATCCAAATCTTTCACTACACTTCTTTCAACCGCAGAGAAACGGAAGCAACAGACAGAAACAAGAAACAGATCTCCTTAGTAGTAGAAGTATTATTACTCTCCTTTTCCGCCGTTCTTTCTTCTTCTTCTACTTTCTGGTCTCTTGCAAAACAACTTGCCACAAAATTCACAAATCATCAAACCAACAGGTGGCTTGATTTGCTTTTTTTGGAGGTTTTGGAAAATGCTCAACTGACTACTGTGGCATGCAGGAAGGCAGGCAACAAGCAAGATGGAGTTTACAAGGTGCTTTTGGAAATGGCCAGAAGCTTGAAATTTCTGCAAATCTGTTGATGCTTGTGCTGCTGCTGCTGCTGAGGCTTCTTCTTCTTCTTCGTCCTCCTCCTTCTTTTGGGTTTGTTTTTGGGGGCCACTTTCTTAATGGACCATCGCCACCAGCACACCATCAAACAAATTCTTTTTTTCCCTGAGCTGACTCTCCTCCCCTCTAATATGGCGCCTTATCAGCACTTTTTTTTTTCTTTTTTTGGCGACAAAACAAAATCCAATGTGACTGACTCATCATACAAAGGAATTTTTTGTGGAAACAAACAAATGCGCCAAAATCTTAGAATTCTGAAATTCCCTATAATATGGCGGCTTATCAGTGTTTTTCTTTTTAATTTGGCGACAAAACAAAATCCAATGTGACTGACTCATCATAGAAAGGAATTTTTTGTGGAAACAAATGCGCCAAAATCTTAGAAATTCTGAAATCCCCTATAATATGGCGGCTTATCAGTGCTTTTTTTTTTTTTTTTTTTTTGGCGAAAAAACAAAATCCAATGTGACTGACTTATTTTAGAAAGGAATTTTTTGTCGAAACAAATGAGCCAAAATTTTAGAATTCTGAAATTCCCTATATTTAGACAATAAGT
>Ga0116227_10001786_pt1 | contig 48727 bp, 45 predicted proteins | sample S1TSphgellanicum_FD_89693 | JGI IMG/M metagenome (GOLD analysis project Ga0116227, IMG submission 89693) | Host-associated microbial communities from peat moss isolated from Minnesota, USA - S1T2_Fb - Sphagnum magellanicum MG | ecosystem: Host-associated > Plants > Peat moss > Unclassified... | reverse complement strand
TTTGTGTTTTTTTTTTTTTGTTATTTTTTTTATTCTTCTTTTTTTTTTTTTTAAAAAAAATTTTGGTTTTTTTTTTTTTTTGCTTGATAGTTTACAAGGGGTGGTATACTTTCCATCAATTTGTTCTTCTTTCGTTATTTTTTGACAATTACCTAATTATTTTTGTATCAGAAGAAGAGGAGGGAATAAGGATTCTGTAGAATTATTAAAAGATTGGAGTAAGTTTTGCAAATTGTAGAAAGCAACAATTTGACGATGTTCTTTTGTTGCTTCACAATAAAGCACAAACACTAGGACTTGTAGGTCATTAACACTAAGGAAGTTGTCACACAACCAAAGGTTTTTTTTAATAAAGGTAATGTATTTTTGGCTTGCACGCCTTTTCAAATGATTTGATGTTTGGCATGTGATAAAGGAATTGAGAGGTTATAATGATTTTTTTGGGAGCTAGGTCTTAGTTGGTTCTATGCAAAAGCATTTTAATATTTATGCCTTGAATGGCACATTTTTATATTGTTTTTGGAGGGACACCAAATGGTATATTTTTGTTTGTTCATTTGTTTGAGTAGTTTGGTAGTAATATAAGTGGTATTGTTTTGTGTCACCTCTTGACAATGTGGAATCAAAAGGACATTGAGAGTCAACATGTGTGACTAAATTTGTTGTTGGTGCCAATTTGCAAGCTAACAAAGAAGGTTTATGCATCACATAACCATACAAATTTTCAAGTTGATTAAATTCTTCCAAAGCACATCTCTACACTTCAAGCATGGAGAACATCTTGTTTTACTTATACTACTAAGAAATGTAAATGCAATTCATTAACTCAATTCAATATAAGGTCTTAAAAATGGAAGTGTCCAATTAAGTGAAATGTCTCCAATCGATCCTAGTGTTATTTCACCATGGTCAAATTCATGTCATCAATTATATCGTCATAATGCCCACCTCTAGATAATAATTCATTAAAAGTCATGTTTTGTATTATTCAAATTATTATTTTAGTCATCAAATTTTTTTTGTGGTAAGTAACTAATCCATGTAAATATTGCATTACTTTTATGGGTAAAATTACATGATAACTTTTAATGTATCAATTAATTAAAAATATTGTGCATACTATATGAATATTTAAAAACCAAAATGCCTTGGCAATGACGCTTACATATGTTGTTTAAATTATGTAAAAGGATATCAACCTCTACAAATAGTTGACAAAGCTAAACAATGGAGTATTATTAATTTGTTTGTGACAATTATTATTATTATGTTATAAGATAATCCTTGAAGGTGTTTGGAGGTTGCATATGTACATACATTTTTTCAAAATTCTTAACAAGTCAATTTGCTCCATTTGTATGAACTTGTGTTGAGTATATTTGTGTTCTTTTTATCACAAATTAGGTTATTTTGGTCCAAACAATTTTTCTTGCCTAGGAATCTTTTGTTTATGTAATCCTTGTGTTTCTCTTTAGGTTATTGCTGATCTACAATCAAGATATTATTTTAAATTGTGCATTCACCTTACAAAAGCTATTTAATTTGCTTGACTTTTTATTATTCCAATTTGGTGACATGTTTTTAGTTTTGATGGTGTTTGGGTCAGAAGAGGACCAAAGGTGTGATCAAGAAAATATGTTGCCTTTGACATTGTAGGGAAGTTCTTTGGTTGCTCAAGCAATAGACTTTAAATGTTTAGTTCAACAATTTGCCTTGCATCAATGAACACCTTTTATTCTTGCAACTTTGACCATTTTGTGATGGCATTGTTGGGGATGACCAACAAACACATAAAAAAGGATATAATTTTAGGTGTAGGAAGCTCCAATTTTTACCTTTCGCAAGCATGTCTCTGTAGTAGTCTCAAATGTTTGTTTATATGAAAATAAGTTGAAATGGAATGAGTTTTATTATAACAATCCTATTGCAACTTAAATGAGGATACAATTAAATTCTCATTGTCCTTCCAAAAATGTAGTTAGTGGGGAGTAGTAATGGTAGCTTGTCACTACCATTTCTAATGAAGGCGGTGATTTGACACATTGTGAGCAACATTTTATAGGGTCATGGTCACACTTTTCTTCTCATGTGCATGTCTACTAAAACCTTAGATGATGGTTAGGTTCAAAGTGTTGTTAATTTTTCTATATATATATATATGCTTCCTTCAATGACAAAATCCTTGCGAAGGATATAGTAAAATAATAATTACTTACAATTGGAACAACTTACATTGGAATTAGTTAATGTGGATGTTCTTTATGGTGGATTTGACATGTTCCAATCCTTTGGCCTTGGAAGTTATCAATGGGATGAATATAGGAATATTTTGTGATGGTTCTATTGCTATGATTTATGAATAGTAATGTGCACTTGAAGTTGTGAACATTTTTCCATTATAGAAAATTGCAACCAATTTCATTTAATAAACATGGGGAACATGTGTTAAATGTGTTGTAATATTACAATATACTAATTTGTATTTTTTTTATTGTTTCCATTTGTTCAAGGTAATTGAAACATTATTGGTAAATTAGGCAAAGGATATAATGCTTGTAAGAATTTTGGTGGATTGATTAGGTTTGTTTATGTGATTTACCCAATTAGTAGGAAATTTTTGTCAATAAAACATTTACATTGTATTTGTTATGTTCATTTATGTGGTGTTGTTCAACAAGTAGTAAGTTCTAATATAAAATGTTGTGAAGTAATACCATTTTGTTTCTTTTCATTGTTGTAAATCACATGGGTTCCAAACATCTCATGGTATGAATAAATATCATTGATTTTTTTAACAAATGCAAGTGTTGAAATGCATACAAAGCATTCCAACATACATATTGGTCATATTGGTTACCTTGGTCATATTGGAAATCTTATTTTAGGTCATCTATTTATTAAAGGAGGTTTTTGTTTTTTTTGGTATGTTTTGTTTGTCATGTTCAAATCTCCTAAACCATGATGCCCTTTTTTGCATTCTCAATATCGTTGGACAACTCTCAATGAATAAAGGTGCACCAAGTTGGTTTCATAATGTTTTGACCTACAATGGAGGGGTTATTGAATATTGAAAAAAATTCATTGAAAATTCATTTAAATAAAAAATAAAATTATAAAATAATTTGAGCACTTTCTTGGTATATTGGAAAGCCCTTAACTTTTAGGATTTAATGAAGACGATTTGAAAATTTTAGACTTAAGGTGTGGGAAATATTGAATATTGAATAGTTTTTGTCATTGGAAATTCATTGAATTACAAACAATGGTTTTGGTAAGAAAAATTACTCACGGGTAACCAATTCACATTTGGGCAATAACATGTGCTACATTAGTCTATGTACGAAAAACAATTGTTTGTTTATTTTGTTTGTTTCTTACATTGAAATCTCCCAAACCATAGTGCCTCTTATTATGCTTTTGTTACCATTTGAAAGTCCTCAATGAATTGGGGGCACCAAGTTAATTTCATAACATTTTGACCTATGGTGAAAATGTTATTGAAAATTGAATAAATTTTTCATTGAAAATTCATTTGAATCAAAATATATATATAAGGGAATTTGGGTGCACTCTTAATATTATTGGAAAACTTTTAATGAGTACGATTTAATGAAGGCGATTTGAAAGATTCACACCTATGGTGTGGGAGATATTGAATTTTGAATAGTTTTTGTCATTGGAAATTCAGTTCAATTTTTAAAATGGTTTTGCAAGGAAAACTTAGTTGAAGAACCGATTCACACTTGAGCCAACATAATAAGCTACACTACTTTTAGTTATAATGGTTTTTTTCTTTTTGGTCATGGGTTGAATAAACGGATTTTGATGGGTTTTTTTTTTATACATAGAAGTTCCTATGAAAACACATGTATATTTTATAGTTGATGTTTATGTTCTTGTTTTAACATATTTGTTCATTCCTTGATTCACATACTTATTTTGATGTTGTAGATTAAAAAATGATATGTTATTAATGTTTTTTTTTTTAGGTTTTTTTTGGGTAATTAACTCATTTGTTTTTCCTATGGGCTGACTACTTTAGGTGGCTAGTATGATTTAAAAAGGGTGTTTTAGAATTTTTTTGAAATTCCTTTGTTCATATTCTTATTTTGATGTTGTAAAGTTAAGAAAGTTTTGTGTTTAGGGTTTGGTTTTATGCATTTTTTCCCAAATATTCTGTATTTATATGAATTAAAATACTTAGTTAATAAAATACAAATTAGAATTTCATTTTGCATCAATAATATTTTTCATTATTCTTGAATTGTCTGATAGGATTATACACATTGTGATGGTAAAATTTACATTGTAAATCATGCACACATTTTTTAAATCATGTTTTTGCAAAGAAAAAAGGCATATATATATTCAAAAAATCCTTTAAATCATTATTATATTTTTCCTTTCATCAATCAATATTAAGTTGATGTCATGGTAGTACAAGTGTGTTTTTGATGTCTTGTTTGGTTTTTTTTCTTATGGGTGAATAACAACAATGATAAGACATAAATGTAAGCTAAAACTTGTATTTGAACAATTTGATCTTCACGTGCAAATAAGCAACATCATGTAAAATGTGATCATATGTAAAAATAATAATAGAAGGTCCAATTCCCCTCCATTTTGTCTCAATTGCATTTGTAGACATCAAGTCTCCATTATTTTTCAAAAGATGCAAGCTTTTACAATTTTAAGTAATAACAATGGGGATGGCTACATCTTGGCTTTCACAATGTGACAAACCTTTGGATAATTACTAGAAAAAAGATCAAACTAGTGTAATACATGTATATGGTTTTTGATAATGTAATACCTTTTTAGGTTTGACACTTGGGTGTTAAATGTTTTTTTTCCCCAAAATCCACTTGAGTAGTAAAAATAATAGTTTATGGATTTTTTGCATAAATGTAGGGAGCTTCTTTGGTAGGTTTTTAAAATTATGAATCTTTAGCATAATAAGCCCTTTTGCAACAATTTCTATTACTTTTCTTTGCAAAATTGGGGAGACATAATGTTCCACCAAATTATAGGATACAAAAATGTTGTCAATTATTGGATGTTTTCTTCAATGGTGGGCTAGTTTGAAGTAAGCTCTTGGGTTTCCAACAATTTTTTAATTCCCCCCCTCCTTTGTAATTTCTTTAAAGTTCAACATTTCAAACAAATAAATTTTTAAAAATTTGGTATTTCTAGAAATAATTTAACTATTGTTGAACCTAAAAAGGTACTATGATATACACATTGGGTATGTGTAATCGTATAATTTTCATATTCATCCATGTAATGTATAATTTTGGATGTGTAAGTGTAAATGTAAAAAGGTGTAAAGCTTATTTCATCTTTTGAAAAATAGGATAAATGTAAGTATAAATTTAAAAAAAAAACACTTATATGGTTTTACACACCATGTAAAACCATATAAAACATTATAAGCAAATAAATGATCACAACGCACAATAAATTATGCATTTCATATTTTTTCTTCTTTCTTTCAAAGGTTCAAGGCAATAAATGTGGAAGTGGAGTTGGTTCAACATAATAAAAAAAGGGAAAAAAAATGGAAGCGGGCAAATGTTAGGGATGAGGAAGAGGAGGGGGGTAGGTAGGAGAAAAGAAAGGATTAGGCATGGGGGTAGGTAGGAGAAAAGAAAGGGTTAGGCATGGAGGAATGATATCTTGCAAAACTTTTTTCATGTAATCTTGTGAGCTCCAAGATGTTGCTCCCTTTTGTCTAGAGGCTTTTTGTAAGTGTAACTTGTGGTGTTGTCATCTTACAACTCTTTGTGTTGTTGAAAGTTTCCAACAACTTGTTTATTTGTGTTGAAAGTTCCAACGACCTATTTCATGTGAGTTTCTATTCCTTACTCTTTTTGTTATATTTGCACCTCTTTTTCTTGTGGTTGTTTTGCAAATCTTGTCATTTTGATCATGCAAAGTGTAAAATAAGGTTTAAGATTTAAAGTGAGTTACCCTGCGTTGATTTTCTTCATTTACAAATTTTGCAAGTTTAAATGATGACGTTGTGATCATGTTGCAACTCCTAGCATTGTTGCAAGCTTCAATAGCAACTTGTTTCAAATGAGCTCTCATTTGTCATCTTGCTTTATAGAGAAAACCATAATCACCAATGAAAAACATGAAATGCAATACCCTCATCTTTTTGGAAACTATCATCTCCAAGGATAGTGTGTAGTGCAATACCCTTATGAAGGTATTGCACTACCATTTACATTTACACATTGATTTTATTTTCTTACATGGCATCATGTAAATATATTTTAAAAATATATGCTTGCCCATTGTGGAAGTGTAAGTGTACACACTTTGGTGTATAAGTGTGCATATTTACACTTATGAGGTTATACACGCCTATTTACACTTATATGCACAACAATGGAATATTCCCTTGACGGTTATTAACGTGGTTCTTAGGTTATGACAATTGTGATTCTCAAAAATCAAAAAAACCAATTCTTCATGTATAACTAGGGTTTGCAAAACATTTGAAAAAAATTCAAATGACCTTGATTAAAACCACCAATTCTTCATGAAAAACCTTTTGTTTTTCTTGAGGTTTTTGGAATAGCTTAAGCTAGCAATTCTTTGATTCTGCTGATCAAAAACCATCAATCTCATTGATTGGACTATATAACATAGCAGGAAATTTGAATACAAATGGAATTTGATTTCAAAAAAAATGCATCTAGATCTTCAGCTAATCACCCTCAAATTTGGTTCCCAATTCAAGCCATAATCGTATCACAAAATTGGACTCCAATGGGGAGTCCCTTCTATTAAAGCAGTCAGTACTAAGCCTTTGAAGTTTGTGATTGGTGACAAGGACTGATACAAATGATAATGCAAAATTGTGACCAAAAAATTGTTTCCTTACAATGAGGGTCTTGAACATTGGTCTCACATACAACTAGCTAATGTGAATGGGTCTACAATCAGTCACAAATTCCTAGTCACAAATTACAGCACTTTGCAATACAAAGTTGATAAGAAAATTCATCCGTGACAAATGCTTTTGACATCCATCATGGGTTGTCCACACACACCCTGCCACAAATTTCAGTGATGCCCAATTGGTGGTAAGTAAAAGAAATGTTCAGTGACACCCAATTGGGCAGTAAGTAACGAGAGATTTCAGTGAAACCCAATTGGACGCCCAACTGGTGGTAAGTAAAATGAGTTACATAACTAAGAATGTGGTATAGACTACAGATAAAAGAGAGTTTCAGTGGCACCCGATTGGTGGTAAATGAGAAGAATTTCAGTGACGCCCAAGTGGTGGTAAGTAAAATGAGTTATACAACTAAGAATGTGGTATAGACTACAGATAAAAGAGAATTTCAGTGGCACCCGATTGGTGGTAAATGAAAAGAATTTCAGTGACACCCAATTGGCTTTACAAGTGAAAGCGTTACATAACTAAGAATGTTGTACAGACTACAGACCCAATACTTATACTGCTCTAAGACTTTAGGATATCTGACCAGCTTAACTCTAAGGTATGTCTTCACCAGCATGTTTATGGGTCCTACATTAGTATGTATTATTAAATAGTGTTGCATTTAGTTCATTTTAGCAGCTGCTCATCTGGAGTGTTGTAGACCCATATGGAGGGAAGGAGGAAAAAGGAAGAAGAAAGAAAGAAGAAAAACCCACGTTAACCTTAAATTTAGCAAGTAAAAACATGGTTTCCCAGGTATGAAATTTTACCTCATCATCAATCCTGGAATGCTGGTTGTGCACTCTTCTGAGAGAACTCCAAAAACAATAGATCCAATTTCCACATGTTTTCCACTCTCAGATGCCAGTCCCATACCAAAGGGCATTTTACATACTTGAGAGAAATTGTTTTTTAAACTCCAAAGTCGTCAATCCTCTGAAAAGGAGAACATTGAGCTGAACAGAAGTGTCTAGCCCGCTGCCAAAGTTGTGTCCACCTCTACTTCCTTCTCTGTAAAACATCGGTACGTTATGCGGTCATTTCGTGCATTTTTGTTGCTCTCTAACACTGCAGATACTACAAGCTCCTGCCAAAAACAATGGGCACCCCCACCCCCCAGTGTCACCACATTTTTTCTATCTTTATTCTGAGTCCTTCCTGTTGCTTCCCACATACAAGACTAGTACAATATCAATCCAGAAGACTCCAAACACCGGAATTCCCAAAAAGAAATTTCTCTTTATTGGAGCAAACCTCTCATCCTCAACTCATGGATGCCATGCTTTATTTGACATATGAACCATTCAAGTTATAGCTTCACTGAGGAGGACCCCAGCATACCTTGATAATTCGGTGTGACAGAAACATTCCAAGGGAGTGCAAGAGTCTGCGAATATCGTCTGACTGCACAGCCACTCAAGATCAAGTTCTACATCAATATCAACAGAGCTACTACTACACACCCAAAGACCCAAACTACAGTATCAACAGTTTTATATCAGTATCAACAGAAGAGATAATACACACCCAAAGAAAGACCAGCAAACTATAGTGTTGACTAGACACATCTAGAGCTATAGCACATGGTAGGCTACTGAGACCAAGAGAAGAAAAATGCCCACAGAGTGACAAAAGCAGGTGGGAAAAAAATGGCATAGAAAATCCTGAGAAAAAACCAAAATGCTCCAAAGTCATGTGATTGGGAAGTACTCTGAGACCAGGGAAGATAAACTCATCTTTACCTTAAGGTATCCAACTTTGTTCTTGTCAAAATAGCAGTATGCCAGGAGAAGCTCTTCATCAACAACCATCCTTGTTTCCACCTTGTGATCTTTCAGCTTCTCCTGGAATAAAACAAATGTCATGAATCACCATCCCTCAACCATGCACAGATTGAAAATTGACATTTTTGCCAACACTAAAAAATGCAGACATGCTTGATGATTGAGACATACTTGCTGCAATATGTCTCTACAATATGCATAGGATTAGGTACCTCCAAAATAGGGTCAGTAGTTGCAGCTGCCTCTGTCATTTCAGCATCCATGTCCTTGGTTTCCATGATACAATGAGTACCCTCGATTTGGGTTTCTTTTGTCTCCACATGGACATTACTACATATGTCTGCATCTTGGGAGTCAACAACTGGCTCTTTCTTTATGTTGTTGCTCATGTTGTCTTTGGTCCTCTTGCCTTCAATTCCATTTTGCTCTACTCTTTTGGGTTGGTCCTCAGTCTTCAAACTGGCTTCAATTCTCACCTCAACTTCTGCCTTCATCACCACTACATCCAGCTTGTCTGAGAACTTACTGCGCTTCCGGTGAGAAGATGAACCCTCTGCATCCATCTCTTTCTTGTTGTCTGACTTATGCTTCCGCTCCTGTTTCCAGCGAGCATAGCTATTCTGCCGCAACATCTGCAATAGTTGTACCTTATTTACTCTTTGCTGCATGATACCTGAGTATCCAAAGTTGATTGCATTGATGGAGAATGATGTGACCAACTTTACCATTACCCAACAAGAGATAAAGTGTGAAATGTATACCTCCAAGTTTGACAATATGCGGGTCCCCATTTTGAACTGCAGGAACTCTTGGAAAACTTCCGCAAACAGAGATAGCTGGGGGGAAAAACACACATCAAATCCAGGATGAATGTTGGACACAGAAGCACAGGGGCTTTGCTTTTTGTGGGGGGCCAATTTGCAGAGGGAGGGATATTACAAGATGAAAATTCTTTGATCAAAGTGAAATCTTTAGAGCAATTGTTATGATACTTCTAAAGCTTACATCCCAAATCCATCCAAATATGATCCCTCTGGCAAGGAAATCTTGCAAAAGAAACATCATCAGACACTTCCGAGTAATGTTGCAGGAGCAAAAGAAAGCAAGACATTATTTATGATGATGCAAGAAAGATGTTTCTAGTTTACCTCAAAAGTGCACTCCTCTCTATCTTCTTCATCATAGTCAAGTAGCCCATCTAATGAAATTGTCATAGATCGCATCTGCATGACACAGGATGGACATTCCATTGTGTGAAGAAAGTAGTGATGGGTTGCAATAGAAAGATGGAACACGAGATGGAAACTCTCTCATCATGCACCACAGATGTTATTTCACCATGTGGGGTTTACCCATTGGATTTTTTCATCTCTTGAAGGAATGGCACCTATCACAAAATGCCATGTAGTGAAAACAATCTGACAACTTGATCAAGCAATCGGTGAACCAAGAGTAAGTCATAGACATGAATCAATGTTGCACATTCTACCTTAAAAGTTTTGGTTTGCTTGGTTGTAAGTACAAAGCCTGGCAAGGGAACTTCCTCCTCCTTGACTATTACTTGCTCCTTGACCTTTGGCAATAACACCTGTGTTGCTCCATTTTGTTGTACTGCAGTGATTTTGTCCTCAGACAGTTTTCTTTTACCGTCATCCACCTTTATCTCATTGTCAACAGTGACATCTTCTTGGACTGCGGTTGCCACCTCTTCTTTCTCATGCTTGACTCCATTTGAATCCCCTGAGACAAGAAGGAGCCCCCATATGCTTAAACCTCATTAAATGGTTCCTCCTGACTGTGCGTGTATCTTTCTTTGTAAGTCTCACAGTAGTCTCGTACAACCAGTTATGAAACAACCAATTTCACATTCTGGATTGGCATAGATGGATGGAACAATCACACACAGAAGAATTGCAGTTCCTTACAAATTTGGACCCAAAGAAGGCAGTTTTGATACTGGATGCAAAAACAGGTATCTGAGATGATGAGTTGCACAATTTGCCAAATTTTCTCTACACCCCAATACTTCCTGTTCTGCATTGAACTACTGTAAAACAGTAAGTATGATTGAGTTTGGTGGCAAAACATATAAATCTGACAACCACAAAATAGTTGGACAATTGAAAGACACGCACACAAAAGAGAGCACTACCTTCCTCAGAAACTTCCACCTCCTCAGTGGGTGCCTCCTGTTTTTTCACAACAAGCATCCATTGCCCACCATGAGCACCATTTAAGTATTCTCATGACCGGTTTACTTGTCCGATGTGGCTTAATGCTTGTAATGAAATCAGAGGTCATTATTAAGCAAAATACTTACTGCCAATAGACTGAACAAAGGTGGTTTCAAATGTAACAATTCAAGTCCTCCTCAGTGGTGTGCAAAAGCATGCATGAGATTGAGGAACCAACTGACTTGGTTGAGAAAAAGCTCACAACATACAATTGATCTTGTCAGCTGGGGTACCACAGTTTTCTCTCTCTCTAAGCATTCACAACAAACCATTGGAAAGAGAAGGATATTGGGTGACAGTGGGAAAACCTTCTCCTCCTTGCTTGCAGCTTCAAGCTTTAGCTTTGCCTGCTGTCGCTCTATCCACTGTGTTTGCCAAACTTCTGGTGATGGAACACAGTCGAACAAAGTTGGGAAAAAAATCACTGTTATCTCCTTGTGGCTTGGTAGTCCATCTCCTCCCAATCTTTCATAGTGCACCTGCAATGGTTTTATCCCACAGCAAAAAAACTTCTTCTTCAACTCTTCTCTGTAAAAGCATCATCTAATCTGACAAGAGTGTGTGGTAGTTGCCCTTACATTCTCCATCTCCACAGTAAACACAATATACTTAGAGTAAAATATGCAATGATATCCACATTGGTTAAGGCATTCCCAAAAACTAAAACTGCAAGTTTTGGGTAGTCATGAATTCACAACTTTACCTCCAAGAAACGAGTCCAGACCTTGCATGCACTCAAATCAAGTTGGGTAGAATCCTTTGTGCACCTGCACACATGTTACATACATCTTGAAACGCCAGCTGTTAAAAACATATCCCAATCTCAAACAAAAAAATTACAGAAATGAGCAAAGTCACATACAAACCAACCACCAAGTGACAAACAAAACAGAGATCAGTGTTGTATGGTCGACAACAATCAACCTGATTACTGCACGAATTAAGGCAGTATCATCAATGGCAGGATCACCACCATCAACTTCTGGGTCCCAAGTGCCTCCAGCTGCCATAATAGCACTCCGATCCTTCCGTAGTGCTACAAACTTGAGCAAATTGTGAAGATGGAAAGGCTTGTCTAGTTCTGTGGTCTTTTCTGACAGAAACTTAGCAAATGCTCCCACTGTCAATCCGCTCATGAGCATGACCTGCAGCAAACCCGACCACAGCTTCCAGTCAGTAACTACTCCCAGAAAAGTGATCAGCTCCTGTTGTTGGGTGAAAATGCCATGAGCAAAAATAGAGGATGATGAGCTTCAAGGCTTAATAACATGTGCAAAACACAGGAGGAGATCCAATCCTTTGTGCTGATATTGCAGTAAAGAATTTTGAGGAAAAATTGCTGACCCTCTCTGTCAGCATTCAGAATATATTCCAATCTAAGCAACACATTCATTACCTTTCTGTGTGCTCTTTGGAACACACCTAGAAGTATGCTGCCCACTTCTGGAACAATACAAGATGCAGAGAGTTAAGAAAACACACTCAAAAGTACAAACCATAATAGCTGGAGGGGAACAAAATCTTGGGTCCTCACTAAAAATGGAGGGTTTTGAAAAAGATACAGCGCAGTTTCCTGAATGAGGTCACACATGTAAAACATGCACTAGGAGTGCCAACCAGAAGCTGGTGTGCAGCTGAGTTGAAGAAGCAGCAAAAATTGCAGAGAAACGTTGAATCTTTTGCAAAAGATATTATGCCCAGGTCAATACCCAACAAGTTGATGCAAGCGATTTTGCAGACATGGGCAACTGTCTTAAAGATGTGAGTAATTTGGAGCTAGTAGTAAGGGAGTGGAGCTGTCAAAATTTCCATCATGTTTCTTCTCATCACCAGTTTTACCTTTGCATTCCATATTGTGGTTTGTAGCCTCAGCTTAGAAGAAGTAGGAGTAGGAGTTATTGCTGAAGAAGCTGAAGATGGAAGCACTTTGTTGTTGGAGATATTTGGTGGTGGGGCCTCCTCACTGGATTCAACCTCATCGTCTATGTCTACAGCCTCGTGCTCAAAGCTGTGGAAAATCCCATTCCAGGACCCACAGTTGGTATGTATAATTGACAGATGAAGGGTGGTGGGTTGTTGATAAATTTGTATGTATCATGCTGATGGAACAGGAAACTGGCTAACCAGCATCCCCTACTGCTGTGCTGCAGTTGAAACAGAAGAGTATGTCCTTTGTTTGAAGTTCTGGGTATTACCCTGATAGCTGAAGAAACAAAAAGTATGAAAGATTTGCAGGATAGAGATAGTTTTTGAAGCAAAGATTGAACACACCCAACACCACTAATTGACTCCCTTGGAGCAACCATACTAATTCTGAGCTTGACCAGAACAGAAAAGTGGGAGTTCTTGAAATTGCAGTTTTCACAGCTCACTGAAAACATAACCCGTAGTTAGAAACAATTCCATCATTTGTAACGGAGAGAGAGTATAGAGATAAACCTTATTGACAGGCTGAGAGGCACGTCAACATCCTTCCCAATCCAACATACAATAAGCTGCAGCAGTTAAAAAGGGCACAACTGTGAACAACAGTACTCACCAAAAGAAAAAAAATAAAATGGAGAGAGAGAGAGAGAGAGAGAGAGAGAGAGAGAGATCTAACTGCCTTCTGCATATGGAATCTATACTGAGGTTCTGCTGAGTGACCTGACCTCCAAATATACTTCTCTCCAGTACTTAACCCATGTAATCAGAACAAAACTTGAGTCCACATTCAGAAAATGGCTGAAATGGCATACCCAAAATCAAACAAAGTCTACAGTTGCACAGTCAAGTCTAACCACAATTTATGCTTATGAGACAAGATATGGAATTGCAAGTCATTACCTTTGAGAAGTCGGGCACCACATAAAGCTTAGAATAGCGCTTGCAAATAGACAGGTAATCTCTCTCTGGCTCCACCAGACTGTAGGGTTCAATCTGCAAAGTCCCTCATCAGAATTTGTAAGTGTAGTTCATTCAATTACTCATCTTCCAAACAAAATCCCTCAAAACCTGAGTCCCTAGATACATGTCTCTTGTCTCTGGCACCAGTAACTCTTTTCTTTGTGCAACCCATGCACTCTTTCCTGTTGTCCCTCTTGGCAAACTTGATCTGTATGATAAGATCACTTTAGCAATCATTCCTGGGATTCAATCACATCTGAGAAGCAGTTCTCAACTAAAGTGCCTGCAGAAACAATACAGACAAAGACATCACAAACCCATGTCATAGAATTTCAAGGAGTGGGAGATGCAAATCCACCACCTTGCAGATGTATTCCCTTCGCTTGTCTTTGGATGGTGACATGTGCCTGAAAAAGGAATCACACACAAAGAAAAACCAGATTGGGATCTCTGTAAAGTCTTTCTTTTTCATGACATTTGGAAAGGACAAGGAGATGTTCCTGCATCTGCTACAAAATTTTTGGAAGTGCTTCACTAGTCTGCATCAGTGCCTTCTCTTCTTAACAAGAAATATCTCTTAGAAGGCACAAACTTTTCACCTGTGCAAGGAATCATGACGAGATGATTCCTTCCAGCTTCGGTTGTCACGATTGCCAGCTGGTGACATCTTGTGATCATGAGAAGCCCACAATCCAGGACTCTGATCCCTCTTCCTCTCATCATCCCTCCTGTCCTGATCTCTATCTCTATCCCTTCCTCTTTCTCGATCTTCACGTGTGTTGTTTCCTGTGCCTCCTCCAGGCCTGCCTGGTCCTCCATCCCTCCCACCTCCAATACCCACCTGGTTACTGCTACTGCTGCGCCCTCTCTCTCGGTTCTCTTGACGCCTGTTGTTATCATCAAAGTGTCGGTCTACACCTCGGAATGGAGGTCGCTGATCACGGCAATCCTCGTTATGGCTACTGCCAATACTGGGTCGGTCAGAGCGGCTACCACCACCACCAGTACACCTACCAGCACCATGACCAACTTCTCTGTGTCCTGGAAAACCCCCACCAGCTCCTTGACCTGCATTGTAATCTCGCCCTGGAGGCAGTTGAACCCCTCCATATCCCATACCAGGTGCAGCGTGGCCACTGTACATTTGACCTGTCAGATGATCGGCATGCAAACACCATGGACATGTAATGTGATCTAGGCATACTCTGGTGATGAACACTAATCCTGGAGGATTTCATGATAAAAGACCGAAGAACCTGAGCTCAAAGAAACAACTGGTACCTCTGAGTCGCTTTCCACCAGTCATTCCTCCATACATGGATGACTGTTGGCTGCATGAGAAAGCAGCTGCACTACCAGCTGCAGTTCGTCCTCCTCCCCCAACTCCAAAAGGTGTTATGAGTTCTACTTCACCTCTGCCTGCTCCAAAGTTGCCACTGGTAATCATTCCCCTTGGGTTTCCCCCATACTCCTGACAGGCACCTCCTCTTATGCCCCTAAACCGTCCCACATACTCTTGTTGAGTCCTGCACATCAGGAAAAAAAAAAAAAAAATGACCCCACCAATCAGACAGGGTGCTTTCAATTGGCCAGCAATGACAAAATTGATCTGTTACCTCCATGTAAGAAACATGGTATATGCTAGCAAGGGGAAAACAACTAGCTGCATAAATGTACCTGGTGCCACTGTCCAAGGGTGAAGAGACTGCAGTTTGCATGACCATAGGTGCCTGAAGTGCTTGTTGCTGTTGGAGAATCTGGCTCTGTCACATGAATCAAGGAATATTGAGTCCCTATGACCAAATCCTAGACCCAAAACTGCATAAAAACTGAACCCAAAAGGTAGGACCAGCAGAGATACACTACTACACCTGCTGCTCCTGTCTTTGCTGAGAAACTGCAGCTGTGACATGCGCATCTTGATAGTGGCGGGCACTATCTCCTTGTGAATCCACCTGCCCATACGCACTTTGTGTTTGTCCACACTGGACCCTCTCAGCCACTTGAAAATTGCTGCTTTTTAGAGTGTAACTAGCTCCATACTGCTCAGCTGTTGTTGCTGCTGCTGCTGCTTTCAGGCTGTAGGGTGCTGTGGGTGATGTTGGACCCCCATACTCGCCACTCTTTCCACCATAGCCTGCAGTGGATGCAGTTCCACCATACTTGGGTGTCTCCCCAAACTTGGCCATCTCTCCAAATTTGGTTGTGTCACCATATTTTGAAATCTCAGCATAGTATGTAGCATCATCTGCAGTAGCATAGACATCAGATGCACTACCAGATGATGTTCCTCCCACCACATATGAAGCTCCACTAGCTATGGTTGCTCTGCTATCCTGGGGTGCCCCATACACTGTTGAACCACATGTAGCCACAGTCTTTGCCTGGTAGTCATCATTAGATATCACTCCCTGTGCAATCCCTGCTGGTGCCTGTCCAGAGGAAATGCCATGTGACACTGTCTGCAATACTACTATCTCCATGTAACCCAAAGAAGCAGTTTGCAGACACACTTGGATGGCACATCCCAGTCTTTTCCACAGCATTCTTCCAATCTCTCTTGATCTTCTATAGAAGGGTCCTAGCTTGATGGATGGGGAGGGCACACACAAGCCTTGGGAAAGGATCATTTTCTTCTCTCTGTTTGTTTTGTCAAATTGGAACTCTACAGCAGCAATGTTGAAATTACCTGTTGGCCAGAAGCCTGAGCAGCAGGAGCAGCAGCATAAATGGCCCCATATTGACCTGCATACTGGATGGTAGCTGCAGTAGCTGCTGATACAGTTCCTGTGCCCATCACAGGAGTGAGGCCTGTGGCAGAGCGGCCATATGTGCCCTGAGATTGATCAGCCTGCTGAGCACCTTGCACTGAGGCTTGCTGTGACCATGCGACCTGCTGCTGTTGCTGTGCACTCATATGTGCCCCTGTTGATATCGCACCATAGTTGTTGGCATTACTTCCATAACCCACTTGTGCCGAAGCAGCAGTTGCCTGCTACCATGTCCAACATCATGAAAATTTGATTCTACAATCAAATTCACATGAACAAGAAGAACTACAGGGGCATTGAGCATCAAAACAAATTCTTCTGAAAAGACTGACTCCTAAAATCTGAACTTTCAGGAAAATGTGAAATTTCATGAGAAAATGTAAAGGGTTTTTTTTAATATATGTACCTGCTGCTGTGCATATGTTTGTTGGATGTAAGTTTGTTGTGAGTAACCTTGTGGTTGGGCATACATAGCACTGGTGGCAGATGAAGGTGTTCCAGCCTGTTGACCAGGATATGAGCTTGATGAGTAGGAATACTGTGATGCAACATCTCCTTGCTGCCAGAACAAAACATTGCCCACCAACCCAGTAACAAAAAGCTTAAAATTTTTGTCACTACCCACAATCTTTAAAACCAAAACCTTGCAATCTTTACATACCCTTACACAAACAGGCAACCAAATTTTCCTCCTCTAGCAACAAACCAAAAACCCACAATTTTTCAAAATTTGAACACAAGCCTAATTCTCAATTGTCTGTGAAAATGTGTTTTTCACAACAAAGTCATTCATTCTTTGTTCCAGGAAAAAAAAAAAAAAAAACAATAATACCCATAATAAAGCTTTAAAATCTTGTCACTACCCCACAATCTAATAAAACCAAAACTTTGCAATCTTCATATACTCTTTCCGCAACAGGTAACCAAAATTTCCTCATCCAGCAACAAACCAAAAGCCCACAATTTTTAAAAATTTGAACACAACCCTAATTTTCAATTGTCTGCCAAAAATGTGGTTTTTTCCTAATCAATTCACTCATTGTTTGTTTCCAAGAAAGTAATAGTAATATAATTATACCCATAATTACCTTTCTAACATAAAAATGTGTACATATTGAAGTTTGCACAATCAATTTTAGGCTATGAAACCAAATGGGTTATAGATGCAAGAAAGATACCTGCTGCTGTGCTGCTGCAGTCCTAGCCAAACCCCATTGATGATCCATTGCAATGCCTCCTCCTCCTCCTCCTCCTCCTCCTGCTGCTGCTTAAGAAAACACTTAGTGTCTGCACTAATCTAGTATGACAACAACCCCCATGCTGAGTGGCATGAGATTTGAAAAGCTTAGAATGATAGAAACAGCAACAACAAGAGAGCAAATGCACACACTCTTATGCAAGAGGTGGTGCCCCTTTGCTCTCATAGGTACCACCAAAAAAAAATGTTGTAACTGTGTACCATTTCATGTATGTGGGTATATATGTGTATATATAATGTAGGTATACACACAAACAGACACAAATGCATGTATATTACACATACAAGAGATGTCTGTGGTGGTTTGTTGTAGTCCCTAATTTGGAGCCAAATGGGTGTGTCTCAACTTGCACATCTGCTCTTGCTATTGGACAAGGAGAAACAACTTAGAGAAAAATAAAATGGCAACAATCAATCTCAGCAGCAATGAGGTGTGGTCATCAATATGTGTGTGGGTGTGTGTGTGGGGTTTAAAAAAAACAGAAAAATGTATGTGTTTGTTTAGGAGCACCCACCCACAATTGAGATGCTAACAAAACAGGACTTCACACTTCTTGAATTGTAACTGCATGTGAGATTTCTCCAGTCTCAATTATCACACAAAAAGCACATCAAGCATGCAGAGAAATTATTTGAAGGGCACCTTATGTCCATGAATATTCTTCCTAGAAAAGAGGATGGATCTTGAGGACTGGCTAAAAGAATAAACTAACCCTAATGCTATCCCATTCACATTAAAGCACTAAAAACTGACTTGGCAAATGACATGGCATTGGGGCTAAGAGAGGGATACATATGTTGTGATATTTGAACTTTTAAAACTAAACTAACCCTAATGCTATCCCATTCACACAAAAGCAACAAAAACTGACTTGGCAGATGACATGGCATTGGGGTTAAGAGGGAGATACATGTGTTGGGATATCTTAGCCTTAAAGAATAAGCTAACTCTAATGCTAACCCATTCACACAAAAGCAATAAAAACTGACTCAACATTTTGAGCCACAATGAAATTTTTCCAACCTAAATGATCTGCTCAAAATTATCGGGCAGATTAAAAACTCTCAAACTGCCAAAAAATTTCCGAGCATTCTGAAAAACGTGTCTCAAGAATTCTCCAGAATGCCCAACCTTTTTGGGCAGAATGGTTTCAAATACAAAGAAAAAGACCTTAAGGTTTTTTCCGCTCATTAGAGTGTTGGCTTTACACTTATACCATGGATAGAAGCTAGAAGACATTAAATCATCAATGGGTCCTACTTGTAAGGCAATACAAAAGTAACTTTGGTTTTTCTTTCCCCTCACAACTCATTTGTCTAACCAAGATGTTTCTGGTGGTGCCCAAACACAACTTGATGTTACCCACACACACACACTCACTCACTCACTCACTCACTCTCTTTGGCTATTATGCACATTTTGAACTTGTAATGGATTGGGCCAAATGCGATCAAAGAAAAACATAAATTCTAGTGAAGTTGATTCATTGGAGATGGTTTAGGTAGGACAACTTTAGATTCCTTAAGCCATCTTACATTTGACAATTCCAAATTGGAATTTGTGTAGCCTGTTCATGAGTGAAGAAGCATGGAAAGGTGTTTTTTAATATATATATATATATATATTCAACATTGTATTCACAAGAAGATATTGAATACATTCTTTACCAATTTGCATATAATTTGAATTTAATTCAATTGAATTTAAAGATATTGAATGGATTCAATTTCATATAGGAATGAATTAGTGTTTCTTGCTTCAACAAACATTCAAAAAAATTCTTGCTCCACAATAATGTTTGTTGTAACCTTGGTTTTTTCAATGTTTTTAATCTTGGTGCAAATAAGCAGGATTTATTGCATGTTACACATTACATTGTAAAATCATCGTTACCTTTTTGGCTAAAATTCATATTTATCAAGGTTGTTTATTGATTAAGTTTTATGCATCACATCATTACTATATAACACATGTTCTATAATATTGACCCATTTATACCTTTACAAAGATGTTTTCAATGACATGTGTTTCATCTTTCAAAACAGAGGGAAAAATTTAAACATTTAAAACCTACATATTTATTAAATTACTAACTAAGATGAAGCAAGAAATAAAACATTTGAAAATGCAATAATATAAAAAAAATTAATCAAATAATGGCTGAAGAGGTGTATTTGTGAATCATATTATTTTTGAAATTCACATCTAAGATTTTTTTATTTCTTAAAATTCAATTTTTCAACAAAATTGAATTTAAGGATTTATGAATGTTTACAAAACAAATTATACATGTAAAATGTCATTTTATCATTGTTACATGATTGCATACATAATATAAATAAACAAACTAAAATAACTCTATGCATGTTTTGTGATAGGATTAATGGTTATTATTTTTGTGTTTACATTTTCATACTTTATCATAATAAACATTTGTTTACACTTTAGTTTGAGCATTTTGTGTTTTTGTCTTTAGGCTCTTCATGTGGTTTGTTTTGTATTTGTGTTTATATTTAAACTTAAATCTATTTTTCATCATTTGTCTTCATAGTTCTTGCATGTTTGTGACATTATGGGTAAATAATGACCAACATTGTTTTCATTACAAATGTCATTGTTTGATGATAAATCTTAAACAAATTTATAATATATGAATTATTGATTTCCTATTATATGAGTTTACAATATCCTTGAAACTAATGAAAACTTTTAAAACTATTATTGACATTACAAAATAAAATAAAAGACTAAAATGATGCTACAAAATAAACATGATTTAATGATATAGAATGGTTTGTATTTTTTTTTAAATTCATTGGATGATCCTTGTTTCTTTTGCAAATATGACCTACTACATAATACATTATATATGTTTTGAAAGATGAATATTAAATTATAATAAAATTTTTTGACCCATACATCACAATTGCAAATTGTCCTAGATATTCTAAATTTCAGCATTTATTTCATATGAAACAAACAACATGTCTTGGTGTATTTCAAACCACTAAACCAGATTTTCCATCCATAACTTTTTTATTACATTTGATATTGATTAATTTTCACAATTCCATCACTTGATAACATTGAATTTAACATGATGATAAATTTTGGTTTGTATTGAAAATGAAATTTACAAATAAATCAACTTGAAATTTCATTATAAATAATTTAAAACTGATTTATCATGAATTTTTTTTATATATATATTTTTTGTATTCTCAACTTATAAATTATTTTTAAATTAAAAATAATAAAATAAATCTACCTTAATCTATTTTATTAATTAAATCACATATGAAAACATAAAAACATAAATTTTCAACTTTTTTTGTAAGATTTTAGTGGACACTTCTTAATCAAAATTTAAAACATATTCGTTTGAACATTGAAACGATATATCATCAAAACATTTGATCAAAGTTGATAATTTGACAAATTTTTTTTTATCAATGTTATGTTTAATAAATTCAACTTAAGCATAAAATTCATTAGCAGTTAGTCGAAAGTGGCATTTAACAATTTTTTAATATCACCTCCACACATGACTTGAGGGGTGGACATTTTATTGTCTTTTCTAACCACCTTGTCCTTGGAATGGGTAAACATTTTTTTGTCCCCTTTTAATTATTTTCTCTTTTCACATCAATTAAATATATTGCCCCTTTCAACTTTGCTTTCTTTTAGAATTAATGAAATTTGACCTGTCATTTCAAAAAAAATTAAGTTTTTAAACCATTGTGTTTGTTGCAAGACCCTAAACCCTAAACCCTAAAAGGTCCCAAGATGAGATGTCAACTTAGCAAATGTTTCCAAATTTGAACATTTTTAATCAAAATTCAAATTGATGTGATGTTTTGGTTTGAGGATGACCTTAGTTTTGTCAACAACAAAAACATACAAGAACAACACCAAAGATGACGGAAAATGGAAAAGAACAAAACAAATAGGAATGTCAACAACAAATCACAAAATGACAACAAGTAATAATATGCGTGTCAAAATAACATGCTAGAAACACCAAGGGTGTTAAGTTGATTATGAAAATTTTCTTTTTCTAAACAATAAAGGTATAAAGACATTGAAGGTTGGGATTGTTGGAGGATACCAAAAAACACATAAAGGATGTTGTGGGCACTAGGGCTAAAAATACTTCATATTTCATATATATATTTGAACATAAGAAAGTATAGGAAGGACATTGTGGGGGCATTGGAAAGGCCCCCAAAAAAATGTTTTAAAGATAATGAAGAACATCAAAAAGGACATCATGGATGTTAGAAATACTAATGTTTTAATGGGTAAAAATTAAATCTCATATTTTAAAATTAATGGAAGAAGAAATGATTTCATGGACAATATATATGATCATGGATTACCAATTTTTGGTAATTACTTATCTTTCAAATAATTTACTTAAATAGATTATAGATATATTAATATTTTGACCTTATGTCAATTGATTGTCATTGGTAGTGCAAAGCCCAAGTTGTTATGTTGTAAGTGCATGAACATGTGAACTTGATATAACATTTTTGAAATATTTTGCCCATGTACATATTTTGAAAATGGATGAAAGTTGCCAAGGACCCATTGCTTGTTTAATGTTTCTAATAAAGTTCATGTGAGACATTCCCAAATTGTCGGGTCAAACTTGGCTACCACCTTGTGGTCCTAGGCCCCTTGTTTTGGCAAAGCCCCCACTCTAAGCCTTTAGCCTACACATACCACCTTCAACAAGTTACATTTTTTTCCTATTATTAATAATAATAAATTTGAAGTTGAATTCTTAGAATTTAGAGTGGAAAATGCTTCTAGCAATTTTGTATAGGAAGGGTTTTATCTTGAAAGCCTTTGGGGAATTTCAAACCCTTGTGTGAACTTAGGGAAGGAATGTACAATATCATTAATTCAAGATTCTCACATGACCCTCCATTTGGTTGGTATATCTTAATACCTTTGGGGATTTGACATACCTAGCTCGTGAAATATTTGGAAGAGTCCAAATATGGACCCTTCCCCTCAATAGTTTTTAGAAGGGGCAATTTATTGTACATTTGCAATATGGGTCAATGACATGTAAGTACCTTGCTTAATGCATACCATTAGGTTAGGAGATTTTGCCAATATTCTATGAAGGTGATGGAGAGGAGCTTCTTAGTTTTTGGTTGTGGTAAGCCATGATAGTTGTGATATTAAGACTAGTTCCACTAGTAGTAAAATATAATTTTGTAAACTTTAATCTAGATGAAATTTAGGCCAATTAAAATGTCATCACATATTAAGTCAATTTCACATATTTTATGTTTTGTCCTAACATGTTCTTGAATTTTTAAAGATTTAAACATGTAAGCTATGATGGTAAAAACATGGTTAGGTGGTTTGTCTTATTATATTATGAAAAGTTCACATTTTATAGTTGTTAAAATTCTTTAAATTATGATGATTATCATATTATACATATTATAATTATACCTTTTTATTGGTTAAAAATATTGGTAGGTAGCTTATATATGTCACTAGACATGTGATTTGGTCCAAAAATTCATGTGAAAGCTTGAATATTTCAGTGTGAAGTGGTTTATAAATGATGAAAATCATGGCATTTAAAACTTTTAAAAATTCAAAACTTTTTTGTATTTGAAAAACTTCAATGCATTTTATTCTTAAATTCCTCATTTGGTGATGGCCTATCTTTTTTTTAAAAACATTATGATGACATACTTTTTAAGTCCACATTTTTCATTCTATTTGTGTGACAAACACAATATCATCATTCAAAGTTCATTATGAACTCATATTGTTTTTTAGAAGCTCCATATTTTTTAATAAAATTCTAATTCAAATCCAGTACAACATATGGATAATAAAAAAGATTGATAATGTTATTGTTGACTATGGTTTTATGTTTTAAGTTCATTTACAATCTAGTCATTCATCACTTTTCATTTGTCTGCATTTTTTCACTTTTAGTTCCTTTGTTAAGTCAATAATTTTATTTTTAAAATACGAACTTTTAAGCTTTTGGTAATGATTGGATGGCCAAAATGACAAGTTTTAGGCTCTTAATATATAGGTTGATAATCAATATAATTTAGGATGGTGACCTTTTGAAACGTCATTGAAGGTTTGGTAGGGGTATTAACCTAGCACTTTAATTAGTTTGCATTATTTCTACTAAATGCCTTTCAATAGCCCTTCAAGTTGAACAACACCGTTTTTGACAAGGGAATTTATATGTTAAATTTGGAAACAAAAAAAATTTATATTATGATTTTTCTAGGTGCTTTTAAAGGATGAAGAATTAAAAATAACAATAGATAATTTTGGTATTTTTTACTTTAGAAAAATGTTCATTGAAAAGAAATTTTTTTAAAATAATATTTGAAAATCAAATTACACTTTGAAAGCTAAAAGAAATTAGAATATCAATGATTGAAATTAGAATATTGCAAATTTATATTTTTAGATATTACAATGGAAGAAATAATATGGGTTTGATTTGCAAATGAAATGTCAAAAATTTGACCACAAATCATCAGTCATATTATATAGTTTTAATGAAATGTGTGTTTGCCATTTAAAAAAAGAAATGAATCAAATTGAAATCATGGGTACAAAAATGGAATATTGATATTCAAATTTGAATTGAAAATTTTGAACAAGGAGGTGATTCAAATGTTGAAATGAAATACTATAGTAAATTGAATTTGAAAATTAAAATACTAATATTATTATCATAATTTGAAAACACATATGTACATATAGTAGTTTTGACTAGTAAATATTGATGGAAATGTTTTTCAAATATTTACATGGTCTATACTCATAAACATTCAAAAGAAAAAATAGCCTCAAAATTTGGAAAATAACAATTTTTATGAACTATTATGAAAAATTTGTAACAATTGGACAAATGACAATGAGCTCCTCAAGGATTCATATAAACATCATAGTGACATTGAAATGCTTTAAGTGATTCTACCATTATGCACGAGTTGAAATGCAAAATCAACATTATATTTTGAATTATTGGGACATAAGTTTTTAAATAATAATATTTGTAACAATGAATTTAGAATGTGATTGTATATTACAAAAAAAATTATTTGAATAAAGTTTGAACACTTGAATGAGAAAAAATAAATTGAAGAGAAAAGGAAATCTTGATTTTGGATGACTTCCAATTTAATTTGAAATTTTGTTCTAATAGTTAAGGCTTCATGATCCAATTCAAGGTGTTTGTGTGTGTGTGTGTGTGTGTGTGTTTTGGTTATTAGAGTGATTATGATAAAAATTGAGGTTGAAATAAGTAAGATTGGTGGTCTTTTAATGTTTTTTCAAATTTTCATAAAACACAAAAAAAATGTTTGCAAATTTGATTGTCATTTGCTAGTTTATTAAATTAAAGAAATTGTTACACCCCACATCTTGTCTTGACGGAAACCAAGAGGAAACCTTGCCTTGAAAATGTCTTTGATATTGGATTCATTTGGCATTATTGCACCTTCTATTCAAAAATGTCATCTAGTTCACATTTTAGGTTGATCACCACCAACTTCATCTCCTTGACATAATTTTTCAGTTGATAATTGATTTTTGTTTTATGGTTGTTTGAATAACAATTGCATCATTTTTTTCCTTGGTGTTCCAAATTACTAGGAATGGATGGTCTTTTTTTCAAATCAACTTCTCCATGTCCCAAGTTGAATGCATAACTCTCAAAATCTCACAATTCAATGAATGTACTTAATTGTTTCAAAACACCATTGGCATATTTTATCAACATGTTTCCTTTGATTGCAATAATTTTAGCACATTATGCCAAAATGTGATTTAAAAAAATATGACTATAGAATAATTAGATGTGTTGATTATGCTATTTTTGTAGTCGTTTATGTTAAAATGACATAAATGATGGGTCTTATTCGATTATGTAGTCATTTGAGTGTAGTCATGAAAGTCACGTTTTGGTGTAATGACAACACATCAAACCACAACCATCCTAGAAGGGGGTAATACCCTTTGTTGTAAGTGTGTTGAACTTGATCTTTGTTAAATAACTTCTGCAAAAAATTTCCAATTCACCTTGAAACCTTTTCCTTCAACAATGATCCCTTTTGACAAACGCCAAACATATTGTAATGTTTATTTGTCATCTTTGGTAGATTACAATATTCAATTCTTGTGTCTTTGTGAATTTTGAATTTATCTACTATTTTGAATTTGGATCCATTGTGGCTTTTTGATGAATCATTTTTAAAGTCCCTTTTGACTAGATGTTCAAACTAACATTTAGTCACAAAGGTCACTTTATAGTATTAGCCAAAATTAATACATGTCTTTTTATGCCCTAGCCCTTAAGTCAAAGTGCACAAGCCCTTTGGTCAATATAAACGTTTTAGTCAAGTTAAACTTTAAATTCAAAAATTGCGTTTTCTTATAGTGAAGGAATATCAATCCCTTTAGTGTTCACTAAAAAAAATCATCACTAACCTTACCAAATCCACATGAATGAAATAATATTAAATAATTTGAATATGGACTAATAATTAAATTTTTATTATTAGCTTATGTTGGATAAAAATGTTGCTCAAAAGGAAGTTAATATTTGTAAGAAAACTTAAAATGCTAATGAAAGATGGTATTAAAAATCGAAATTTTTTAATTCATCATTCAAAGTTCTTCCATGTAGGTGGAGAGGATTAAAATTAATAAATGAGGAGTTGAAATATGATCATCTTGAACCTTACTTATAATATCTTAATATTTTCTGCCTATTGAAAGGTTTGTTATAATGACATTATAAATTATAAATCATAATTACAAGATGGAATTACAAAAAACTAGGTTTTAGATTGATTTTCAACTTGGTTTCATGTTGAATTGATGTCAAAGCATGTGCACTTTAGTATGTGCCTTGAGACTATGAAACCAAATAAATACATTCGTTATTTTTGGAATTATGTGTAAAGAGAAAAATTCTTTATAACCATAGAGCATTGCCTGGATTTTTCCATTGTATTTTCAGCTCCGTTACTTGCTTGAAGAAACCTGTTTTCAACAAGCAAGATCTTCTATGGTGGAAGGTAGTAGCCAAGCTGTACTGGAATCTTCTGAGCAGCGAAAGGTAGAATTAATATATTTGCAAGGCTGTTTGCAAGAGATGTTATTAAAAATTCATTTATGCTTGATTTAGGTCAATAATGTTGGTGTCGCAATGAATTCAAGTTAATGGCACAAAACATAATTGAAAGTGTAAGACAACAAACTCAATTTTAAAGTGAAAAAGAAAGGCGATCTTAGGCTCGACTCCATTAAATGAACGAGATGAAGTAGGCCCATCCACAAGGGAATTATGAAATTATAATATTATTGCAACAAGATATTAATTTGGGAGCTTTCCTAGGCTAGAAATTTTGAAAATAATCTAACAATAATCAAATTGAAGGTGATTCCAATAAATCCACCATCTACTAAAGTATTTGATTGTGAATACTAAATAATTGATTTAATGACTTTTCAAGATATTTTTTGTCACCATTTATATTGTCACTATCAAATATCATCCAACCTTGACTATACTAATATAACCAACAATGGCAATGGTACCACCAAGTGGTAATGTTTTAAAAATCCAATTATCAAAATATTGTGACGATGATTATGTAGTTTCACACCTTCATCAATTGACAAATATGTGTAAAACTAAACTTGATGTCACCATATATAGTTGATGAAACATTCTTTAAAAAAATTGTAGCAAGTGCACCTGTTGAAAATAAATCTACAAATCCTTGTAAGAAGAGGAAAAACTTTCATTAATAGAAAGAGTTTTAACATCCTCAAGATTTGTCTCGTCAATAACAAGTTCATAGTCACAAAACCAACACTTGTACAACCATAACACCATGCGAGAATGTGCTACACCTTACAAGTTACAAATACTCCAATGGACACGAGATAAGGAGGAAATGAAATTTTTTCACAAACCCTAATATTTGATAAATTGATCTTAATGACACAAGGATTATCACCATTTTCATATTTGAACTTTGCATCACAACTAAAACTAATGAATTTGATATAATTCCCAATTTTGTTAGAATGATGTGGTGCAAGAGCTTCTAAAATCACCAAAGCGAGTTTTTGGAAACCTTCATGATCAACCAAAATCTTCTTGAAAATACTTGTATAAGTTTTTAAATTGTCCACACTTTGATACATGATCATCACTTTTCCCTTAAAGCAAGTACTTTGCATTTTCACAACCACATTATCAATGTTCAAAATAACAAAATAGTTTTCACCTTTCACTCTCTTTGTAAAGCTAGAGGAAGAATCTACTTTATTAACAACTCTCTTTGCAAGAATCCGCAAGTTGATAGCCATGATAAGAAATAAAAAAAAAGCTTTCAAAAATATGAGATCAAAATGGAGATGGAATGATGCAATGGATACATGAAATGATAATGTGAACATGAAGTCTTCTCACATTCATAAAATGGAAAAGTTGATGGCCCATGGTGCTTACAATGATTCATGATGAGATGATTTTGCACCAGAAGATAATCATAGTCATAGGGGATGAATGCTAATGAAATTAGGATGATCTCACCCTACATTTGGCACATTCAAAATGGTGAGATTGCTAAAAGTACACTATGGTTTCTAAGGGCCAAAGTCCCATGAAACTATTATACTCTATAACAAATCTTAACACAATATCCCTGCTTTGGAAGGCAAGGCACACCACAAAGACTAGTGCAGCCTGAGCTGTTGGCCAAGTGTGAACATGACTATGTAGTTGCTCCAAATGTGAACAGGACCCTAACAATAAAGGGTTATTTAAAAATTTAAATTGCAGTTTCTACAACAGAGTCACAAAATCCTGTGACTTTTAGCATGAGTTCTTAGCAGTAACAAATTTCTCTAATGTTTGCCATTGTAGCAGAAAATACAGAAATTGGTAGCAAAATTATTTTAGTTCTAATGTATTATAGTACAAAAGGAAGGACAGGACGGACCTGAATTGACCCTCCTTCACCCAATTCAAGATGTGTCCTACTTGCTGCTGCACTTGAAAGATATCTAAATCTAGTAATGTTGCATGGCCCATCTGCAAAAGAATTTGCAGATTCAAACTTATAACACGAAAGAACTACCAAAATGAATAGAACTCAACACCATCACAGGATGTGCACTAAGCTGAACAAATGATCTATTATTTTCTTGATTGTTTAACCTGGAATTCCTGTGAAGATGAACTCCTCACCTTCTACATATGTGGAGAGTGGATCATGGTTGTGATAGAGATCTCGAAAGACTTGGCATTGCTTGCGTTACTTGGGTGAAGGAACAGTTGAAGAGGGGCTTTATTTTCCGAATCTGGGAGAGATACCTCCTTGAATTTGGACTTGACAGTACTCCTGAATCAAAACCAGAGAGGGTTCTTGGGTAGACAATGTACTTGTATTTCAGTGCAAAATACAGCATTGAGGAAATTAGTGTGCACAGGAAGGCCACTGTCATTGCCACCATCGCACAATGCTGCATGTGTTGAATCTTTAATCTGTCAAAATAGCCCAACATCATTTCATAGTGTATTAGTGTGACAGGCAAAAACCCATGACAAAAAGGTCACTGCATTTAGAGGACAATGTATCCAGATAGCTGAAGTACCTCAATATTTCCATTTCACTTCTGAGGGCTTCAAAATCCACAGCCATCTTAACCTCCAGCGCTGCAATATCCGCATCTCTCTTTAGTTCCTGCACTTGTTGAATCAAACTTCAGGTTCAAACAATAATAAACCAAACACTCAAAGCATCTTCACAATTGAAAATCTGATGGTGTCTGTGTGACTCTGTGTGACAATTATAGCGTTTCTTGAGAACAAACCATGATGCTAACACGTATTATCCATCAGATCCTGTAATCCACCCTTGATTGCAAGTGTTGTGATGCTAGTAAACCAACAGCCTTTTTGTAGAGCAGTGACGGGGCTACTGCTTGATAAAACTTTTAGATACACATGAAAGAGAAGAATCACATGATACTTACCATTTCCTTAAGGCGAACAGCAAGTGAGGCAACCATTGCAGTTTCATCTCTTAAATGTGTTGTCACAGTTGAGAGGTCTCGGTCCAAATCAATGATCATTTGCTGGTACTTTGCATTCAATTCTTCCAAATATCTATCACGCACTGACTGGTTGATCTCCAGCAGCCTAACCTTCTGCATTGTTATCTTCAATACTGACTCCCCTGATGGCCGACCTGACACATGCAACCATCCTTCTTGTGCTGTGTTTCCTGACGTAGGTTTCCCCTCTTCCTTGTTGGATGAGGACTTCCCAACCCCTCCTATTTCACTCTCTGTGACCTGAACTGATTCCACTGCCTCCTTTGATGGTGCAAGTGGCTCAAACAATGAATCAATTGACCTGACATCATAACCACTAGCAGGACTTGGTGGAAGTGCTTGACTTGGAGGGGAAGAGCTTGCTTGTGAGGATCCAACATCTCCAGCACAACCATTAGGTGGTTGCTGCCCTTTGCTATTCTTTAGTGCAGCATCCCCCTCTTGTCCAACCATCCAATCCTCCAAAAGGTGCTCAATAGCATCAACTCCATAGACTTGAAACACACTGAGAGTACAGTAGAACTCATTCCCATAATGAGAAACTAGTCGCAGCATCAAACAGCGAACCCACTTTGGCTGAGCTAGTTGGAACTTCTGTGCATGCCGGACATTCTCAGCTTCAAAAGTCCCAAGAGGCAGCCAATCATCAGTTGGGTAAACCTCAGGGCTGCCTAAAATTTCAAATTGCTTCACATTTGAGGAGTGAAATTCAAAGTTTCCAATAACCACAGTATCAACAAGTGTTTCTTCTGCGAGTTCAATGACTACAAATTTTTCTTCCACACTGCAAGGATTGCGAAGATACTTATCTTTATCTGGCAGAAGGAGGTTTCCTGCCGCTTTGGCATCCTTGTTGGCTTTCACCACTTTAGCTCCATGTGCACTGTCTGCGAAATTGTAAGAGTAATCACGATTTTGGTGATGAACATGACTGGGAAAACCATTAGTATCTACATTACTACTGTGCTCTTGCTTCATAGCAACTACTGATCTTTTATACTCATCTAAGGTTTTGACCTGCAACACTCGTGCTGGTCTGATAGGCTCTTCTTGTACCACATTCTGGTTTTCACTCCCTACCACCACCTCTAATGCCTCTGTGTTATTATCCTTTGAAGTTGAAGAACCACTAACTCCAGTGCCTTCTGATGATGGTTCTGCAATCCCATTAAAAGCCTGAACTGAATTTTGGACAGATTCATGGTCAGCCACGCCACCACCAACATCTCTTAGAGCATCAGACTCCTCCACTGGAGGGACTGGCCTGTGTTGAGAGAACTTCACATTCTGTGAGTCCAGTAAAAGAGGATCCTGGTTGTCCATGATTGACTGCACAAGTGATGAATCACAAGGACAAACCCGAGTTGCCCCACTTGTCAATAACTTCCTGGAATTAGTGCTGCATAATGGCTGGCATGTGACTGAACCAGAGTGAGGGTCCCGAAGGCACAGTAAAATGTGTGAGCTTGCATCCAGATACATCACAACATCATCACTGACCATTTGACTGCTTTGGTCAGAGAGATCAAGTTCTCCTCCACATATCTTGTCCAAAACTGCTGTTTCGTATGCCCATGAAAGCTCATCATTTGAACTTTTTCCACTGCCAGCTCCTTCACCTTTGCAGTTTGTTCCCAAATCTCCAACCAGACAAAGTATGTTGTTTCCATCTCCCTGCCTCTTGATAGGTCTCTCAACATTCTCAGGCTGCAATTCTTCAGCTGTGCTTGGATATTCCTCTTTCTCTGTGCTGACTTCATCATTGATACAACTACTATTCTCTTCTGATCTTGGCTCATCATGAGTTTCAAGAACTAAATGTGATCTTGGAAATCCAGAAAATTCTTTCTCTAAGTTCTGAGTTAATTCAGTAGATCCTTTTCCTTTATCCAAGTCAAGAAACGGATTTGCTTCAGTTGCTTCATTGTCAAGTTGTTGAGATTTGGATGCTTGAAATCCCTGGTCTGCCATTGTTCTGATCACATTTGATTCAGCAAGCTTTTCTGGTGGTGTTGAGACAGGGTCAACAAACCATTCTGCACTACTATTGTGCTCATTGCATTCCTCACTGCCAAAGAACTCACTATCTTCTGTAAGAGAACACTGTGGAAGCCGTCCTGGATCCTCCTGCCGAGGAAACTCTTGTGAGGAGCTTTCTTCTGTGGAAGCAGCTTCTCCACTCCAGAATATTGATAGCCATGGTTGCCTCACTTGTCCATGGCTAAAAGAATCTGTTGCAAACATGTGGATCAGTTTCTTCTATATGAGACCTAAATTCAAAGAGCCACATGTAGCCATGAAATCATGTTCTCCTCAAGCTTTTCTCAGCTACTTTGCTCCAGTGGAGTTCATATCCTTTGGCTCAAGGAACGCTAAAGCTCTCAAGCTTCTCTCAGTTACCTGCTACAGTGGAGTTCATATCCTTTGCTTCAAGGAACCCTAAAGCTCTCAAGCAACAGTTTTCAGCAAAACCTTAAACAGCTCTTCAAAGCAACTGCATGCCGGCGGTGCTTTGGAGATGGACATACCTGGGTCCTCATAGTAGCTGTGACTGAAGGACGAATTCAGCAGCAGAAACAGACACCATACCCCCACTATGACTGCGACAGGTACTCCATACCAGCACGGCTGCAGCTTTGGTGCTGCTGCTGCGGCTGATATAGTCACGTCCTGCGGCACAGTTGCTGCCTTCTTCTTCTTTGTTGTTCTCTGTTTCCCTCTTCCCGATTTTTTCTGCATTTCTTATACTCCCATGCTCTCTTCTTCTTCACTCCTATGTCGCCGTCTGTGCTCCTTTCCCCTGCGGCTGCAAACGATCAATCAGAACCTCAAATCAAACTCAAACCACACATCCTCCTGCTCCTCCTCCTACTCAAAAAAAGGAAAAAACAGAAAGAAAGAAAAACAACAACAAAAACAACAAATTCAGCGAAGATCTACTGCCTTCAAACTGCTACAGATCCTGGAAAACAGATGGGAACTCGGAATTTCTCTACTCTATCTGTTGCAAATTACTAAAGCCGCAACATACAAAAAGATAGATGCCTTGCTTCTTTCTCTCTTCTTTCTCCTTTTCTCTCTGTCTGTATTGCTACTCACCCGCAATTGTACCAAGAATTCGCCTCCAAGCTAACGCTGGCTGCACGCAGCGATGGTGCACTGAAGCCGTGAGGAGAGGAGCGAAGAGCTGCGTGCGCAGCGGAGAAGCTGAAACCGCGAAGAAAGTCGCGGAAGGGGGATATTCTGGCAGCGTGGTCGGTAGCTGATTACAATCTAGACCTGACCATTCCAAACTTGACCTAAACATTCCAGTCTTGACCTAACTATTCCAGTCTTGAACCTAGCTATTCCAGTCTTGACTTCACTATTCCAAACATTACCGGAAGAAGCCTTTGCCACCAGTCAAGTACACAGTAGCGCCACGTAGTAAAAAGTCCACTATTTTCTACACCCAGTCGTCTTGTCCAGCTGGAGTTGTTAGAGAAGAATCTGCCATGTGTCATGTCGTTTATGCCACGTGTAGAATTTTGGTTTGTGAATGGATTTGAGAATCTTCTGTTGGGCTGTCGCAGATTCTACAGTAAAAATGCTTTTTAAAAAAAAAATGGATCTAACTTTGTTGACAGCTAATCTCACCTTTTGAACTTTACACCGGTGCTGGGCGGGTATCTATCTGATTTGGGGGGGGGGGTAAATAACCGTTCGTCCCTGTTTTAGAAACATTTCAAAATCAGAGAACCGCGGGCTCCGGACATTCCAGATTGCGAATGCAAGAACCTCCGGTTCTTGTTACCTAAGAAGAGGACCAACGGTCATATACGCAGGCTTTTTTTTCAAATTTTTGACACCCATGGTTATATATCAGGACCGGTTCTTTGATTATTTTCATGAAAGGTTCAGCAATGAACTGGCAGTGTTGTGACTGGTTATCTGACTTTTTCAAAACATTTGAAAACTGCGGTTACATAACAGAACCAGGTCTTTGATGGTTTTCAGAATCATGGTTAGGGGTCTTAAGAACCGCCCCAATAACCACAGGGGATCTGTTCCTGCTTCCAATAACTGATCTACATAGTACATAAAGGTTTGAAGTCATATTGTTTGAAGTCATATTGGGGATTATTGGCCTTGCCTACCAAGGGAAAGATATTGTGTTTAGATTCATTATAGAGTATAGTAGCTTATGGGATTGTGGCCCCTAAGTAATAATAATAGGTCTATTTTTTATTAAACATTGAATTGTGGTGTTATCAATGACCATTTTGAGGATTATTAGATGTGAAATTGGGCTGGTGTTCTGTCTGACACAGCAGCCAAGAACACATCATCCAGTTCTCCCGATTTGAGGCAATCCAGTTCGATGAACCCCAACTTTAGAACCCCTGTGATGTTGAAATGGTGATGACATTTTTATTTGTGTAAACCCTCAAAGGCAATGGATGTGAAACAGAAGGTGCCAAAGTATGTACAAAGCGATTTGTTTCTTTCTGTGTGTTTTGGGTGTGTTTTGTTTGTTTGCAGGTTTATTGTATTTGATTTTTGCTGTTCTATCGAGTTGCATTGCTGAGTTGGTGTTGGTGATGGAGTGGGTTTGTAGCTAATTGTGTTGGGTTCTTGAATACAAATGTGGATCATGGAGATGAGGGCGGATTAGTGTTATAGATTTAGTGAAGGTGGGAGATGATGGAACATGAATTATAACAATGGAATGTTGGTCTTTATAGGGCAGTTGACAAAATGAACTAAGTTTTTTTTTGTTTTTTTTTTTGGTAATTGCAGTATTTTTTTAGGAGCTTATTGTGTGAGTAGTGGGGGAAGCATGCCCGTTTGTGTTTTTGACTTCTTTTCCAAGTACATGTGTTCCATTGCACTATGTGCTTTAGGAAAGGAATAGAAGATCTTCTAGAGTCTAAGGACCAAATTCAAAAGAAATGATGAATGAGTCTAGGATTTCATGAGTGGTTGTTGTGACATGTTCACTTTGTTGGGAAGGTCAAGAATCATGAAAGAAACTATGTGGGGAATTATGTGTGAAAGAAAGTACCTTTGCTATTGAAGGCATTCTGGAAAGATGGGGTTTTGAGGACATTCTTGAGTTTTATGGAGAACCATTGCTGAAATGTTATGTACTTATTCTTTTCTCTCTAACTTCCATGGCAAAGAGTGACTAAGAGAATATAAGACCTGTTGGAAACTAAGTTTTTGTTGTTCAGTAGTGAATTGCCATAGTCATAACTAATTGGCTTTTGACAAGAAATCAAGAGTGATTTGATCCTTTGAGGTCTAGAGTCTTACTTTACATTTCATGAATGATAGGAGTGTCAGTTCAAAAGTTGCAAACGTTGTAAGTTTTCCATTGAAATTGTGTGATTTATTTGATGATTATGTTTAAGACATTTAATTTCCATTAAGAGGTACCAAGCTAAGTTGCCCCTCCTTTTTGGTATTAGAGTGTTATAATCACTAGAAGATCAAGACAATGGTAAATTACATGTTAGAATGATGCATATGGGAAGTTAGTATGTTAGAATCCAGTGAAAAACAATAAGTGACAAAAACTCAAGAAATTTATGAATAGCAAATAATTGTTGGTTTTGATTTTCTCATTTCACTAGGAGCACCACAAATTGGGGCCTTAATTCTATAATAGTCAAGCTTTGGAATTGTTACTATTGTTAGAATAAGTCTTCATGAAGTTGAAGTTGGTGACATTGTTGTAGAACTAATGCATACTTGATTTTGGAATAGGGCACAAGTCTAGGTGAAGATACGGCATTGAGCAAGAGGATGGGCTTCAATTGCCAAATTCAGAAGGCAATATCACTTCACTTCCTACCTTGTGTAAGGTTTCAACTGACATATCATAAAAACAAGGACATGTACCAAAGCTAGGTGATATCTGGATCCTTGTCTCTCCCATCTCATTAGACCATTTTGTTAGATTTTACATTCCAGGTGTTGAAGATTTATTTTGTGTTGGAGATAGAATCTCGAGGGTGGAAAATATTAGATTGAAGGCTTGTTCAATCAATTGGAGAACTTGTGAAAATGGTAGTTTGGAGTACTTTCAATGGCAACTTGATTCTACAGATGAGCAATGTTTCACTCAACTACCATTTGAGTTTATAATTTTAAATCCAATACATGAAGGAAATCAACCAAATTTATTTGTCTAATAAAATAATGTTTATCATGTTGGTGTTTTGGACAAGAATTTAGAAACAAAGACCTTGCAAGCTCGTAATAGACTAATAGGCATAATATGCATTATGAGCTAGAGGATACAATTAGGTATCTCTATTATTAAAATAACAACCCCAACCACTGAATTGTTGGATTCGATCTTGCTATTGCTGAAGTAGGAGATCTAGTTATTGAACATGCGACACTCAGGGTTTTGCACTCAAGTTGTCGTGTGGTTAAATACAAGGGTACAATTTGATGGATGGTAATGGAACCTTGTCCAATCCAATGAAGCCACATTTTACTTCATTAGCCCTTGGCCCTTTGAATCATCTTAAGAATCAAAGATTAGAAAGGAGAAGATCAAGTCAATTCCAAAAGTTGGAGACCTTTGGATTCCATCAGACACCACCATTCAGGATGTTGTGCCCAATTCTACATGCTAGAGATAGATGATAAAATTGGGGGCCACATTTTAAGGATATCACACATAGGACAAGTTGCACATCTACTATGTTGGATGTATGTTAGGGACTTTTTTGGCAGATTGTGTTGGAGGTACGTAGGAAGGAGTGACACAAATTAAAACATTAGGATTGACAACAATAGAAAAAGAGCTGTAGACTCTAAGAAGGAAGAGGAAGTTCCCAGTTGAGGACTTGAAATAGATCATCCTTTGAGTCATAAAACAATTGATTTCTAATGACTCGTCCACATGGCATGGACAAGTTATTTTGGGGGTGTGATCATGAAGATGTGAATGATTAGGCAAAACGACTAACCATGGTAGCAAAGGTCAGAGATCAAAATGCTAACAAGCTATTTAAAATCGCCAATTTAAACCTAGGTAGAGCCAAGGAGTGGTTCAAGAAATTGAACTTGGCTCTAATTGATTGGATAGAGTTGTGCACTTGGATAGTGCAAAAGTATGGCAACATAGACATTAATGACATTTTGCATCAAGTTGGATGTTATTAAACATCAGCCCAAGGAGAAGGTGCAGAACTACCATGAGAGGTTGGATAAACTTTTTTAGCGAGGACAAATCCAAGATGCAAAACAACATAAGAGGTTCCTAGCCAAGTTGAGGCCAAAAATTTGAAAATTATGTGTTGTTAAGATCTACACTAACATTGATGAAGCAGTTGTTGTAGTTGATAAAATTGAATGAGTATTGGAAGAACTCGAGGGAACTCCCTATGAACCTATGAGGGAGGAGCAAGATGAAATGGCATCTAGAAAATTTGTTACATATCGAAAATTGTTTGCTTTAAATGAAACTTTAATTAACATTTTTGGAAAAGGAAGTGATGGCCAAGTAGGATCTAACACAAAATTTTCTGCCAATAGCAACTATTGTCAACTATGTTAATCAGAGGAACATGTGGCCTCCGCGAATGTCAATAGGATGCATCAAAACAAGATGTTGCATTTGGGAGTTGAAATTAATCAAGCTTGGATTGAAGGTTTGGTAGATATAGGAGCATCCATGTCAGCTAGCATGGTGAGAAAGCTCGACATAATGCACTTAGTGACTAGCCATGAAACTTACAAAACTACTTTTGAGATGGTGACCCAAGCACTTCAGAGAATTACTAAGTTTCTAGTTAGGGTTAGGGGAATCATTTGTTAAATGTTGTTTTTAGTGGTTGACACAAACAATTACGATATGTTATTGGGTTTGGATTTTCTTATGGAAATTGGAGCAGTTGTTGATGTAGAGAAGGGCGATACGCAATGAACCAAGGATGGAGGTAGAGGTGTTACCTTTGGATGTGGTGAACATTTTGCAAGTGATAGAAAGGTTGGTAGAAGAAAAGGTTAGGAATGAATTACTCAATATGAAGATGGAATAAGTAAAGTTGAGTGATTGGATAAATTCAAATCAATCATCAGACCTTAATGGTTTGCATGATGAAGCTTTTTTTGATGATGAGATAATGGAATTTCAAATAAAAGCAGAAGATGACCCACAAAGAGTCATGCATGATTTGGAAAATCAGATAGAAGAATTGAGAGACAACAAGATGGATTTGATTATTAATAAGGAGGGACCCATGTAGATTTTGAACCTAATCTTGCAATAAAAACATTAGGACATTTTGGAGAACCAATTGAATGAAGATGGTGACTATGCATATTAGCTTCAATGTGTAGCAATAGATGAAGATGATCGGATGCACCAAAAGTTGAATGACAACATTGAATAGAAAATGCATTTATATCCTATTCAATTTACTAATGATCTGGCAAGGGAAGATGATAGGTGGAGCTAGATCAAAGCCAAGATAAGGTTAGATGAAACTTTAGATAAAATACAACAAAAATAGTCGTGGGATTTACAAGAGGAATTCCAAGGGGTTTTTGCATGGCTTAAAGATGAATTGGGATAGTGTTCTATGGGAGAACATTCCATTGACACACAAGGATTGCCTCCTTGTCAAATGACTTTTGGAAGGTTGCCATATTAGGAAGAAACAAAGGTCAATAAGCACATACATGCATTGGTGGATTTGGGGAAAATGCACAAAAACACATTTAAATATGCACGTCAAGTTACTTTATAATCAAAAAAGATGGTAGCCAAAGGTTTTGTGGGTATTACCATCCATTGAATTTTCAAACAAGATAAGATTATTTTCCCATGCCTTTAATTGAGGATGTTTTAAGTCAACGGGAAAGCCTTAATGGTTTTCTGCATTAGATTTATGGTCAGGTTTTCAGCAAATACCCATGGCCCTTGATGATGTGAAGAAAACATTTGTGATCACCAAATCCGATTTGTATGAATGGAACATGATGCCCTTTGGGCTGAAAAATTCCACAAGCACATTTTCGCATACTATGGTTGATGGGTGAAAACGCATTAGGGTGGCTAAGTTTTGGTGAATTAGAGTCCCTTTTCAAAGTCCTTTTCCACTATAGTTGGAAACTAGCTTAAAATATGAGTATTAAGATTATATTGAAAGTAACAATTTTTTTCATTTCCAATTTCAAGTCATGATGATATAAGACATATAAAAAATATAACAAAAGAATTATTTTTTAAATAATATTTTTTAAATGCTTAAAAAGGCTTCTAAAATAATTATAGTTTTTGGGATTTTGAAAATTCCATACCATAATAAATTAAAATCACATTCCATTCATTTAATGGATCTTTAGTTTCTTAAACATAATTCATCTAATATCCCAAAGTTTCAAACACATAAGACTACCACATTGTAAGATAAAAGTCCATATCCATGAGTTTTGCAAGGCATGATAGAAGTTGTCTCCAAGATTCAAAAGTCCATTATGCATTAAATATTTGGAATTATGATGTGTTTTTTTGTATTTTAAAATGCCAACTCTATTAGCATTAGATATGTGAGTCCCTCTGACATTTCAATGAAAATATTAACGTTTTATATTTAAATTTCAAAGAAATGCAAAAAAAACTATAAGTGTGACACCTAAAAAGGGATTGCGTAGTGTGTTTTCATCTTGATATTTTCAAAGAATGAACTAGTCAATTCTTGAAAGTGTTTGTTGACAACGTCAACATACATAATAGCACATGGGTTGAACACTTGCATTATATTCAATTGGTTTTGTAGAAGTTGGTAGAGGTGAACTTCAAGTTCAATCTTGGGAAATGTTGATTTGGATCTAAAAACATTACCTTCTTAGGACCTGTGGTGTATTATGTTGGGTCTCAATTAGATCCCAAGAAGATATCAATAATTACATATTTCCCTACACTTAAAATTGTGATTAATGTTAAGGCATTCATGGGATTAATGGGATACTACATAAGGTTTATTATAGGATATGTGAAAATTGCATAACCACTATTTGCTCTGACAAAGAAGGATTGCAAGTTTGTTTGGACACCAATTTGTCAGGCAATTTTTGTTGCACTGAAGACAAAATTAGTGGATGCACCCACTTCGATTAAACCAAATTTTAATAAACCATTCACTTTAAATGTGGATTAGTTAATATAGGGTGTGGAAACTATACTATCATAGAAAATTGGAAGACAAGAATAGGTCATTGCTTTGCTAGCAAAGGCCTCTCACCTATACAACGTCACTATTACCCTATGGAGGGAGAATTCTATGTTGTTATTTGGGGCATAATGCATTTTAGGCAATATTTGCACTAGATTCTGTTCCTATTGCGAATACATCATAAACCACTAGAGTGGTTGGCTATGGTTTCAGATGCATATGGTCTAAAAGGGTGTTAGATTACCATGTTACAAGATTTTTAGTTTAAGATTATTCACCAAATCGGTAGTCGGTATTTGAACATTGATGCATTGAGCAAAAACTTAATAAATATAACAGAAGAATTTGAGGACTTTGGGTGTGATGTAATGGAACATGAATCTAGAGTAAGAACTATATCACCACATTTTGGTGATGATTCACATAATGAGGTTATCATCAATTTGTTTACCTTACAACTTGTTAATGAGGAAGTAACTGATGTAAGATTACATCATGTTGAAGATGAGGAATAGAGTGTAGACTCTCTATTAGAGGAAGAAATGCATCAAATGACCTAGGAAGACAACCAAAAAATGGTTGTTCAAGTGCAAAGTATGGTGGATTAGGCCAAACAGAGACAAAAAGGCAAAGGCATTGAAATTGTTGAGTTGTGTCAAGATGAGCAGTTGAAGCAAATGGACATATGGGAAGACAAAATGGCAATGTTGCTACTCATTAGTGAATAGTTGGAAGCTGGTGTTTATGATGCTACCAACATAGATAGGGCTAAGGAATGAATAATGTGTTATCATTGGTTAGAAGACACTTTTTTCTTTCAAAACCTGGTGGTTCCTAAACCTACAGAAAGGAAAATCTTGATTGAAAAGGTCCATTAAGAGATTGGGCATTTTGGTGAGATGAAAACATTAGTTAAGATAAATAAGTGGTTTTTTTGGCATGACAAAACTAAGTCTATCAAGTCATTTGTCAAGAATTGTGAAAAATGTTAGATTGTTAAACAATCTAGGAACATGAGATCTAACATTGAAAAGATGAAAAGTATTCTGATTTGTGATCTATTCTATTAGGCTATTCTTAACATTGTTGGACCATTACCTAAAACTATTGATGGTAATAAATATGTGATTGTGGCAATTGATCATTATTCCAAATGGTGTGAGATGCAACCTATCAAGGAGCATGATGCTCTAACTATTCCCAAATTTTTGGAAGATGAAATTATTTGTAGATATGGGGTGGTTAAGTACATTCTAACAAATAAGGGGTTTGAATGGATGAAGGAATTTGCTGAGACCTGCTAGAATTATGGCATCACCCATTAGTTCACTGCTCCTGCTTGGCCTTAAATGTAATGACATGGTTGAACGTCTAATCAAAACCTTCAAACAAGGTTTGACAATCATGGCTCCTATAAACATAAATAGTTGGGACTTATTGTTACCATGGATATTTTTTGGATATTGTTGTGGCATTCAAGCCAACACAAAGTATTCATCTTTTATGGTATTGGTAAGATGTACACCAAGACTAACCATCGATAACAACTTCAATGGATTTTGTGATGTTTTTGATGAATTTGTAAGTCTAAAGGTAATGGTTGAACAAATGGTTCAAAAAATGCAACTCATTGTTGATGTGCATAGATCACTACTTAAGAATGTATAGCATGCTTAGAAGAAACAAGGGAAGACATATGTTGCTCGCAAGGGATTACAGACCTTCGATGGCTTTGAGGTAAACAATAAAATCAAAATGTGCAAGTTTGGCAAGAAGAAGACTATAATGTGCAACTAGGAAGGGCCGTACATATTTGTTGACTACAAAGATGGGAAGGGATCGTAGGTGCAGGATCATGGCAGTAGGATATGTGTTGTTAAGTATTTAAAAGAACAATATTGGGAGCATTCAAGAAGGGATCTGCAATTATACCACTTTGTTGATTGACACTTTATCTATGAAGAAATATATTTATTTAGAAGGAGTGGCAACACATGATGTTGAAATGGTGATGAAATTTTTATTTGTGGATGAGAAGGGATGAACTATGTAAACCTTTAAAGGCAATGGATGTGAAATAGAAGGTGCCAAAGTACAAAAGGGTTATACATCATTAAGAATTGTGGATGTCGAAAGTTGATGTTTTTTTTGTTTGCAGGTTTATTATATTTGATTTTTGCTCTTCAATTGAGCTACACTACTAAGTTGGTGTTGGTGATGGAGTGGGTTTGTAGCTAATTTTGTTGGGTTCTTGAATGTAAATGTGGATCACGAAGATGAGGGCGGATTAGTGTTATAGATTTGGTGAAGGTGGGAGATGATGGAACATGAATTATAACAATGGAATGTTGGTCTTGATAGGGCAATTGACAAAATGAACTAAGTTTTTTTTTGGTTTTTGTAATTGCATTATGTTTTCTTATGAGCTTGTTGCCATTCGAACAAAAATCGAATGGGGTGTCGAAAGCCGTATTCAATAAAAATTGCATGTACGGTTTGGAGGGAGATCTCCGGTGAATAAACTAATGAGATCCACCCTAGAATATGGAGTTAAAAAGTCAAAATAAATTATTCAATCATTTTGTGAGTAGTGGGGGAAGAATGGCCCTTTGTGTTTTTGACTTCTTTTCCAAGTACATGTGTTTTGTTGCGTTATGTGCTTTAGGAAAGGAATAGAAGATCTTATAGAGTCTAAGGACCAGATTCAAAGGAAATGATGAAAGAGTCTAGGATTTCATGAGTGGTTGTTGTGGCATGTTCACTTTGTTGGGAAGGTCAAGAATCATGAGAGAAACTATGTGGGGAATTATGTGTGAAAGAGAGTACCTTTGCTATTGAGGGCGTTTTGGAAAGATGGGGTTTTGAGGACAATTTTGACTTTTATGGATAATCATTGTTGAAATGTTATGCACCTATTTTTTTCTATCCAAATTCTAAAGGAAAGAATGATTGGGAGAATGTAAGACTTGTTAGAAACTAGGTTTTGTTATTCAGTACTGAACTTCCATAGTCATAACTAGTGGGCTTTTGAGAGGAAATCAAAAGTGATTTGATCCTTTGAGGTCTAGAGTCTTATTTTACATTTCAGGAGTGAAAGGTGTGTTAGTTCAAAAGTTGCAAACGTTGTAAGTTTTCCATTGAAATTGTGTGATGTATTTGATGATTATGTTCAAGACATTTAATTTCCATCAAGAGGTACCAAGCTGTGGTGCCCTTCTTTTTTTGGTGACACCCTTGACACACTTTTAAAACTTTTTGTGAGGGGGGGAGAACAAAGTTAGCTTGAGAACAAAATTGCAATAAAAAAAGTTATCTTGTCCGTGCACCATCCATCCATGGTAGTGCATTCCACTCTGGCAATGAAATTGTGATGGTATTGGTGTCAATTTAGGAATTATAACATGTTGAATTATGGTGATATCAGTGTCATTTTAGGGGCCTAGGGTGAACAAGCATCAACAATGTTACCATGGTGAAAATCTCAAAATCCATTTAAAGTACTTTTAACTATTACAAAAATCCCATCTTTAGACTATTATATTGTTGGGCGGGTATTAGAAAAAAATGTGAAAATCAAATAAGGTTTCAAGTTGATTCACAATTTGAAACCCTCAAGGTATCATATTGGGTAATGCCCTTTATGAAATTCGACTGTAGGGTTTTATGTAATGTGAGAATCAGGCCTTTGAAACCCTAATCAAATGTATATTTTTATTTCATTGAAACCATGATTATGTATTAAAAAAAATTCAGGGTCAGGGTTTCAAAGTTTAGAATTAATTGAGTAGTCCATAGTCACTAGGGTTTAATGTTTAATCAATAGTTCATTTAGGCTTTAGTTAGCTTTAGGGTTCAGCTAGTAAATGGTGCTACTTGTCCCTTCATAAAAAATAAGTGCTTCAAACATTTTTTTTCATTGTGTGTGAGTTTTTTTGTTCTTTTTTTTGTATGTTGTTTGCTGCTTTGGTTAGTAGTTAGTAGTTGTTGCTTAATGCTTTTTATTTGATGCTACTTGTTCGGTGCTCTTTGTTTCATGTTCTTTACTCAACGCTATTGTTGCTTTTGCTACTATTTGCTCAATGTTGTTACTGTTTTTGTTATTTTTTGTTCAATGCTCCTCACTTGATGTTGCTGCTCTTTGTTCAATGTTGCTATTGTTCTTGTTATTTTTTGCTCGATGCTCCTTGCTCAATGTTGCTGCTCCTTTTGCTGTTTTTTGCTCAACACTATTGTTTTTCTTGTTACTCCTTGTTCAATGTTGTTGCTCTTTTTACTATTCCTTGTTTGATGTTGTTACTCCTTTTGTTGTTCCTTGTTTGACATTGTTGCTCTTTGTTCTTTGCTTGATGTTGCGGCTCCTTTTGTTGTTTGTCTTTAATGTGATTCGCTCAAGTACCTCTTTGTTATGTTGTGAAGTTGTTGCTCCTTTGTTCTTTACTTTTTGCTTGATGTTACTACCCCCGCTTCTCGTATTTTGGATTGATATTTCCCCTTTAATTTTTTGTAGGTGTGGGAGGAGCTATCCAAATTCAAGTTTTTTAGGTTAAATTTGGAAGGTGAGATTTGTTTTTAGAAAATCTTTGTTTGTTGATGATTTTTATTATTATTCGTGTTGTTTTTGAGAAATTTTGGTTGAGAATGTGTTTGTTTGTTATGTGCAAGAATTATTTGAACATTGTACATTTAATTATACACCTTGCATCTCACTTTTACACATTGCATTTCATTTGCACAATTGCATTTTTGTCTATTTTTTCAACACATTTCATTTATTTATTTATTTTGAATTGCTTGTAAATGTTTAAGTTAACTTTTGCATAGATAGTAAAATTTTATTTTGGCAAAAAACATGTTTATTTAAGGTGTAAGGTTATGCCTTCCAATTTAGTACAGTTAATTCCATTCAGTGCAATTAATTCAAATGGATTTAAGCTTTGAAGAGGAGTTAGAAAAATTTAAAGGCTCATGAATGAGATGAAATAATGGACATATAAAATGTTGAAAAGAAATTTGATAAATTTAACTTTTTTCTTTACAATTTTATTATTTTTAAAAATTAAAAATTATTCTTTGAGATAATAAAATTTATAATAACCAGTATGTGAAAATCGGCTTTGAAAATCGACTAGTATAAGATGTGTGAGAACTCACACTTTGAAACTCAGATGAAATTAGTTTTTGCAATCTTTTGAAACCTTGTTTGGTTTTTCAAAAGATGAAAAATAAAATTTAAAAATGGAATCAGGTTGGGTCTTTCAGAACATTTTAATATTCAGACCCCACGACTTTCAAAAAATCTAGAGTTCAAATCTAACATTTTTTGGGCTTAATATGAGCATTAAGATGCCTCCCTCACAAAGGTAAAGTACCAATGTGGGTTCTGGCTGCTTTGGAAATCATTAAATGTTGAAGCATAGTGATGTAGGTATGTCACTTGGAGGATTTATTAAATGTTGGTTTTCACTGATAGTTAGAATAAAGAGCTTTCATGAGTCATCACACAAAGAAATCAACAATGGCATTTTGCCAAGTTCACTTTAGGTACCTACATGTTTAAGTTGCTATTTTGCTATTCTACAATTTTTGAGAACATTAAAATGAGGCCCACTTTAGACAAAGGTACAAGGATTAGGGTTCAATGAAATTGAGCATTCTTATTGGTCAAGAGCTTTAAATTGTATCCAAGGCCTTTAGACAAGGATCTAGAACCAAGACAAATCAAATTGTGATTTAGTTTACATGGCATCATTTTGGAGGAAAAATCAAGTAGTCTGGATCAAAAAAATGAGCTTCAAGGAGAGCTCATGGTTTGGAGAATCAAAGTGTAAGCTAGGCTCCAAGGTTGTTATTTATTTTTATTTTTTTCCCTCATTGTTTTCTTTTACCTTTGTTGTTCAAATTCTGTGAGAATGGAAGACATGTAACGCGAAAACAGGTCACTACTCTAGTATGAACACAACCCTTCGTTAAGATTTTATTTCGTTTTAACTATCGTCGTTAATTTTGGCTGCGCAGACTTCTCCATTACTCCTACAAGGAATTGCATGGCGGCTGCTTCTGGGTGGTCATGAAATCTGATCACGCGCGAATTATGGTATGGAGTGGAGTTAAAAAAATGAGGTTCGGGGTCCGAAGAGTTTTGGGGCGGGGACGGATCGTGCTAGTAGGTGCAAAGAATGGATAGTTGATGAGTAGATCGGTTGATTGGCAAGAGCAGGGATTAACAGAGAAGAAGTAGGAGATTTTTGCAGAGAGCAACAGAAAAGAGGTGAAGGACTTTTGGAGAATGTGAAGGAGTGTAGAAGATTGCTAGTTGTTGATTTTCTTCCGTTGTGTTAGCGACTAGAGGATGGCTAACTCCTGAGTCTGGTGAGAGTTGGTTTGTAAGTAAGGATCGATGTTGTAAACCGGAGAAGATTGGGAAATGTATAGACAGACAAATTGAATGGTCTGCTTTTGGGGAGACCTCAATCGTTGTCAGAATAGTTGTCAGACCACTGATCAACGTACTGGGGAAGTGGAAGCTTGTGTTGTCGAGGACCTTTGTGAAATCTGAACTATGAGTTTTGATCCTTGAGTCTCTGTGTAGGAGTTGTGTCTGCAGAGGTTCGGGCGAGTCTGTTTTGCTCCAGTTTTGAATCTCCCGTTTGGATCTAGACCAGTGATGTTGCTATGCTGTTACTGTGATGTGTGATTACCTGATGCTCGTGTCTGTCAGAAGCAAGCACGACTTGAGGGGTCTAGTTGTTGTTTGGTCCCTCTCCTTTTTGGTTACAGACAAACTATGGCTTGAAGATATTGTTGCAATTCCCCATTTTTGACCATTTCTAAAGTTGACATAGCTAGTTTTGTGGATCCTCACATAGTGATTGTTGGAAGGAATGCATTTTTTGTTTTTCCAAATGTATGAAATGAAAAGGAAAGGGAATAAAAAAGTGAGGCAAAATGTGACAAGTTGAAACATCAATTTTCACAAGTGGAAGAGGATTTGAATTTACAAAAGATGCTTAAACCGATTTCTATTCCAAAAAAAAACACTAAGAAAAGAGAGAGTTGTCATATTTTGTGCCTCCGCCCATCCATTATGTGTAGTAAGAGTTTTTAAAAAAAAAACCAAAAAAAAAAGGGAAAAAAAAACACGAAAGGTTAACATAATCCTCTCACATACCAATCACACATTTTTGGTATTGAACCCTGGAATTGGTCCTGTAGCTTTTAGAGACACTCATTAGAGAAAAGTGTGTTTTTTTTGGGCATGAAGAAAGGTCCAATTTAAGGATTTGCTTCAAATTGGTCCCTGGGATTTTGATCCCTGGACCCTTGTCTAAAGTGGCCCTGAGAAGAGAGGTACATCACTGGAATTATAAATGGGATGAATGTTAATTTCAATCCTTTGAAAAATATGGTAATTTTGGAAATTTATAAATATTAAACTTATTTACTAAAAAAAAAAAAAAAATTCAAAGTTGCTTTATTTTCTAAAAACATGGGGTCCAAAAAAAAATTCTAAATATTTCTAAAAGCTTAAAAAAACTCCAAAGTACTCAGTAATTCCATACTGCCAAGGAATGGGCACCTTACTACCTCTTTATGGTGTGTAGGAGTGTTCAAGTTCTGGTAGTGCCTACATTCCAGAATGGGCAGAAAGGAGCCCATTCTTTAGCACTTGTTGCATACATACCAGTTGTAACAAGCTTACACAATTTAACTCTTCTTATTCATGTTCTTATTCATGACCTAGTTACTTTTACTCTCTCCGGATTTCAAAGTTTGGAACTAATGAGATATTTTGGTTATATCTAAAACATCTCTGGACATGATAGATGTTATTATATCATGTGTTTGATATTTGTGGCCATAACATTGATTATAATGAGTATCTTTTGAGTCAATTTTGTGATATTGAAAATTTGAGAAATATAAATAGAAATAATAGTTGAATTTTACACTAACACAAAATTTATTGACAATATTTTAAGATATATTTTGCTTTTCATATTATATCAAAATTCTAATATTGATGTCTTCATTATTTATATTCATATTTTTGTCTAACATTTATAAAATTTATTTTTCTCATATCATAAACTATATGTTGCTTGAGACTCAACTTAACATCCCGTAATGGGCTCGAAAATTCAGCCTTCTTAATAACATGAGGAAGCCAAATTTGATGTTGTATATAGATATATAGTGGATTGCAAGTTATTTAATAAAAAATTGAAAATAAATTTGAAACCTAGAAGGCATTGTAACCTGTAGTGTTTTTTTTTTCCAACAAGTGTTGTCATTTTCTTGACAAAAAACGTTGCGAAATTTTTTTGAATTGTTTTTCTAGTGTGAATTGATTAATTTAGCCAATTTTTTGGAAACATTTGCCAAAATTTCTATATCAAAAGTTGAAAAAAAAAAAAAAAAAAAACAAACAAAATCCAAATTTTTAATTTTTAAAAAAAAAACAATATATATTATAAAAAAAAAATATTTTATATAAAAATAAAAATTTTATTATTTTA
>Ga0116227_10001785_pt1 | contig 48747 bp, 38 predicted proteins | sample S1TSphgellanicum_FD_89693 | JGI IMG/M metagenome (GOLD analysis project Ga0116227, IMG submission 89693) | Host-associated microbial communities from peat moss isolated from Minnesota, USA - S1T2_Fb - Sphagnum magellanicum MG | ecosystem: Host-associated > Plants > Peat moss > Unclassified... | reverse complement strand
GGTCAGCAGCAAAAAGAAATGGACTGTCATGAACCCCATCCGGCGCCAAATGAAAAAACGCAACCCATCCAGTGGACAGAACGGCCAACTGGTGCATTGGTGGCTGTTAATTCACTCTGGCCTAACTTTTTTAGAAAGGGACAGATATGGGTAACCGTTAAGGTTTAGGGATTGGATTGTTTATAAAAAAAATGGTTATTGCAATTACAAGGCAAGTACTTGAAAGAAATGAATTTTTAAATTTGAAAATGTTATGAAACTACATCTAGTTTGTACCAATTATGTACTTAATGCCTATTCACTACTCACGTTTGCAATAATCTATTTTCGCAAAATTGGGCTTTCGGGCATTTGACATTGGATAAACCATCACATATGATGTCTTGTATATAATGCATAACATGTTTGAAGTTTTGTCTATGTTGTTTGGGATTTTACAATCTGAAATCAAGCTTGTAAATGCCAAAATTATATGATTCCACCCACTCTGATAATTTATTAGAAGTGATAATACCAAAATTATAGGTTTTATATCCCAGATACAGCTCTTGATCAAAGATTTTGTGAGTTGTTTTTCCTTTTATGGAAATGTTTGAAAAACCATGTCATGATTTTATAGTTGCAAAATTTGGGTTACAATTCACTAAGTTTGTCATTGTTTTGCAATTGCAAAAATTGAACTACAATTTGCAAAATTTGTCATTATTTTACAGTTGCAGAAATTAGGTTATAGTTCACACAATTTGAGTTTCATGGCTATTAATTTGACATTGATAAATGAACTATTACTTCTGTTATTTTCTTCATGTTTTCAGTTCTGGTTCACTTAAGTTGTCATAGAAATCTTGCAAATATGTTCAAATCTTCAGTTTTCATTCTAACATATGTTTTACATATGTCCACTAGCATCTTTGCCCATCTTGTTTCAATGGATTTCACTTACTAAATATATGTTGATTATCTATCTACATGTAGACTAAATTTTTCCTAAGGTTCAAAGTAACTAATGTTGGAGCTTGCATTGGGCAATGGACATTTGAGCTTTTGAAACCTTTCTTTGTGAAGCTGATGTGGGATTGAAATACATGTTGTTATATTTACCATGTGGAACTAGATGAACTAAAATTGGGATTGAACATCATGCAAGGACAAGGCAATTATGAAAAGGTTTATAGTCACCATGAACACAAGGTGTGTGCACCTTGTAAAGTCTTTTACAAAGGCATCACATGTTTGTGGGAGTCTATTGTTTGTCCCAAAGGTGATTTTGATGAATGGTATAAGAAAGAATGTTTGTATGGAAATTTCTTAGCTTGTGGTGAAGGAAAGTTGTTTTTTTTTTTAGAGGAGCTAAATGGCATAGATGAACATCTAGTACAATGGAGACATTATGCTCTTGAAGAAACTAGATCCAAAAATGGGAAACCTCTGAAGAAGTTAACCTTGGCTTACAATAACACCTCTTCATATGAACTCATTGGGTACTTTAAGCCCAAGCTTCGACTTTTTGTGACACAATTTTGTGGCTAAATGGCAAGACAAGCATTTTAAGACATTTGTCAAATCTTTTCCAACATATTGCATAGTTTTCATAGTGGATTTTATAAAAAACTACAATTTCCAAGTACAAAATGAAGTGTAGAGCATGCATTGGCACTCGTATCAAATTAGTATCTTAATGCATATTACATATCAATCTAATCTTAATTTTGATGGGTATGATGAGGATTTTAAGGTTTTGACGAAATATCATTTTTATGTCTTGGATGATCGTAAGCATGATTTTGAATTTGTGCAGCATTGCTTCAAGCTACATTCGAAGTACATATTAGACCAAGGATTTAAACCAAATTGACATTATGTTTGGTCTAATGGGCGTGTTAGCCAGTTCAAGTTTTCAAAACCTTGGTATTTTGTATCAATGTAAACCCTAAGACATGCTAAGTGGGTGTAAGATGATGTGGAGTTTTTTTGGGAATGGGCATGGTAAGGAACCCCATGATGGGGCAAGAATTGTCATAAAATGTTTCATATGATGTGGACAACTAAATGTTCATGGTGTTAAATTGTAGAATGCTAAAAAGGTGGTCAATTTCTTTCGTGTTAATCTATTTGATCGACTAGAATCATCCTACATAGGGAAAAATAAACCCCTATGCAAAGTGTTCTAGCATGTTTTGTTTGAGCATGTTGATTGCATTTCTAACATGTATGCATGTGATATAGTGGAGGGCACAATGAAGATTCATTGTATTTCAACCACCAACAAGCATGTTTTAACACAACTTTTGGTGAAGCCATTGTCATGTTTTTGTGCCTTCTATATTAACAACATGTGGGCTAAATAGGCCACGTAGCTAGGCAAGAAATTTTGTGAGAAAGAAAATTCAAATAAATAACCCATAAAAGGAAATATTGTGGACTCCACATCTACCATTTTTGGTCCACCTTAAAGTGTAATCACCCATAAAATCAATGTCATCTTCTTCATCACATAAAATTGTTGTTGTTGCAGGTGTTATGGCACTTAAAATAGTTACTACAAGTTATGTGGCACTTATGATGCCATTGAAGGAACATCTTTATAGTTGTTTTATCAACTGTTGTTTGCAAAAAAATTGGGACATAGATTTTATAAAAATTCATTAACATCTTATCCACGATGGAAGCAACTACTTCTAGTACCCTTAAGGATGTAAGTAGTTAGTACACAAAGTTATTAGAAGCAATTGAAGTAGCTATTGTATGGTGAAAAACTTGTTAATGTAACAAGTAACAAACTAATGAGAAAAACTATCAAAATGAAAGAGAGAAAATATTTACATGTAAACATTTATAACACACGATAATAAACAAATGGCCACCACAATGATCACAATGACAACTAAAATGTTTTGTTGCAAGCTATAACACATAATCACCACCATGACGAACACAATAGCTTTGAGGTTTTGTTGTAAGCTACAACACATAAAACCTCCACAATGATGAATCATACTATTTTGTTGCAAGTTCCAACACACAAGACTTGATGTTATATTGCAAGTTGTAGCACATAAGACCTCCATGATGATAAATTATAATGTGTTGCTACAAGTTACAATGCATAAGACTTGATGTTCTACTACAAGCTGCAACACATTAAACCTCCATAATAAAAAATTATAATGTTGTGCTGCAAGCTACAATACATAAGACCCCCATGATAACAAATTATAATGTTTTGTTACAAGTTGTAACACACAAGACTTAATGTTTTGCTATAAGTTACAACACACACTAGGAGAAAAAGGCCAACTAGTTTTCAACTACATGTCGTGTTCAACTTGCCCTCGACTACATAATTATATTTATTTCAACAAATTCCATGTGGCCAACTTCACACCTTAACTTAGTCAACTTTTCAACTAGGTTATTAAATGTATGGTGTTGACCATCATTGCCAATTGACCATTGATTTTTATTTGTAATTAATAAATTTATAGTCGAGCTATGGTGGAGAAATCCACTTTCAAAATTTGTCATGCTCTATCATGTCAACCACTTCATTGTCTTAATTAGCCTTGTTTATGAATGGATGAATCTTGGAAAATTTGATGGATGAAATAATGTCTATGTTTTCCACTAGAATTCAACTTTGATTTTACTTTTAGGTTCAACTTGATTGTGACTTTTTTACAACTTTGTTGTGATTAGTTTCCAACTTTGGTAATTTTAGAACCTCTTAATCTTAAAGTAAATAACTTTCATTACGCTACACCTTGCCATTAGAAACCTTAAATTTGTTGGAAATTTTTATGTTTCATGGTTTTCAAATGTGAGAGAACATCAAAAGTGGGAGAACATAAACATCTTCGTCTAAAGTCATTGGACATGATATTGGAGTGGTTAAAAAATGTGGAACATTAAGTTGACATGCCTTTGTTTATTGAAACAAATGTCTACGTCTTAAAATTTCTTCCTTGGGATTGTCTTTCAAGGCTAAGTTGCTTTGATTCATTGAGTAATAGCGACTTCTCCCTGGAGAGGAGTATTGCACCAACATTACTTGGAGTGGTTGGTGCATTTGGCATTGCCCTTCATGCATTCAACACATTTCCATACTCATTTGTGCTAATGTATTCCTCATAGGTGTCTAAGAACACGCATTTGCTCCGTGGTTCCTTATACATTATAACCTTCCACCATGGGTTGGAAGAATCATTGAAATAAAAAACTTGTTGGACTTGTGATTGGAAGACAAGTGGTTCATTACCATTCATTGACATATGTCAAAAGTTGGCCATTAAAAATTTGACCTCATTTCATTTAGAAGTTGGATTACCCCAACTATATAATTATGGTTAATAATTAATTAATATTAATTAATTAATAGTTAACTATTGAAATAATTAACTATTCATGAGTTAAATTATTTATTTAATATCAATGATTAATTAAAACTAATTTAATATCTACAAACTAATTTAATAAGTTATAAATTTAATAATTTATTGTTAATATTCAAGAATTACCAATTAGTTAATAATTTATTTAGATAGATAGTTAATTTAAAACCTAATTATTTTTATTTGATTAATTGATCACTAGAATTTTAAAAGGTTTATTTTTAAAATTAAAAATTAAATTTTATTAAAAATTTTAATAAATAAAAAATTTCATTATTTTATAATTAATTTTCCAATAATTAAATACATTAAAATGTTAATGATTAATTTTAATTTGTGAATTTATTAATTATTTAACTATTAAATATATTCTTTGAAATACTTGGTACTTGCACATGTGACATGCACCAAAAGTTTAGGCATGTGGTATAGTTACGTCTAACTTAGGTGCTTCATGGCTTAACTTTATGTGTATTTTAGGTGTCACATTAGACTTTTAATGAACCTTAAATGGCTAGCTTTAATTTAGCCAATCTTAGGCACCATGTATGCTAAATTAATTAATAGGAATTAATTATTAATTATTCACCTAAATTAAGATCATATAATAATAATGTTATTGATTAAAATTATAAAAATACAGCTAACTTAACTTATAACTAATTATAATTTAACATTTGAAAATAATAATGTATGTATTTGTCCCAATATTTATGGTTAATGAAATATTTAAATAATTAATATTATTAAATTTCCATTTTTTATTAATTTTTTTACAATAAATTAAATCTTTTTATGAAGATTATTCCATGTTTGTTGATATTATTTATAATAATTAATAGGCAGACTAAACTAGTTAATTATTATATATAATTTTTTTTAGTCTAATTAATAATTGGATGTTAAGTACCTAGAACCACCCAACATTGAACACAAGCTTAAGAACCATTGCAAATTTTAATATTTTTTTTCATTCTTTAACCAAATCAATAATGATATTTATGTCATTAGAAGTGCAAATTGAAAATTTACAATTTTTTTCTAAACACCAAAAGCAAAGGAACAAGGAGGAAAACATGAAGAGGAGGAAGAGGACATTTGTGATATTTTGTCTCAAATTTTTTGAAGAAAAAACTTTAACCTTATTTTTTTTCAAATCCCATTTTTTCCTCATTTTTAGTCCATTTTAAATGATTTAAAAACCTATGACTAGTGATATATAAAATCTTTTTGTCTTCTAAATGCAATAAAACAACAACAACAACAAAATTATTTCAACATTTGAAACTATGATATTTTGTTTCAAATGATTTGAAAAAAAAATGCAGGTAGACTTATGGTGTATTATAGTTGCACTTTAGTTGATATTAAACACTTAATTAATTTCAAATGGTTAGCTTTAATTTAACAAAACCTAAACACCATGTAATAAAAATCATAGTTGCAATTGAATTGATATTTTGTCTCAAATGTTTTAAAGAAAAAACTTATAACCCTTTCTAATTTCAAACCCCATATCTTTCTCATTTTTAGTCTCTTATGAATGATTTAGAAACCTATGGGTGTATCAATTACATATTTACAAGTCCAAATGCAACAAAATAATGAAAAAATAACTTAATCTCAAAATCCAAAATTACAATTTAATTTCAACTAGGAGTAAATAAACCTACCACCATACACTTAAGATTTCAAAGGAAGTCAATTTCTTACACATTATTATTATTTTGTTAAATCCAAAAACACTCAATTTGGTCAAAAAACAAGGAGGATATGGGTTGTTTTGTGTAAGGGGGTTCATGTTTAGTGATATAATTTGTTAAAATAGTTTCAAATTTTGAAATTAAATTGTTTTGTCATTGTTTAATTACATTTGGATTTCAAATAAGTCTTGTAGATCACTAGTTAATACACCCATAACTTTTTAAATCACTTAAAACACATTCAAAATGAAAAAGATATGGGGTTTCAAACTAGAGAGGTTTAAAGTTTTTTTTTCAAAACATTTGAAACAAAATATCATAGTTTTGGAATTTGAGATTTTTTTGTCATTGCTTTGTTGCATTTGAAGTTGAAAAAGGTATTATAGATTGCTAGTCGGTGCAACCATAGCTTTTTAAATCATTCAAAATGAACTTACAATGAAAAAGATATGGGGTTTCGAATTAAAGAGGTTTAACGTTTTTTCCAAAACATTTGAAACAAAATATCATAGTTTCAAATGTTGAGATTAAACTATTTTCTCACTGCTTTGTTGCATTTGGAGTTCAAAGAAGTCTTGTAAATCACTAGATGGTGCACCCATAACTTTTTAAATAACTCAAAACAGACTTAAAATGAAAAAATATGGGGTTTCAAATTAAAGAAACAAAATATTAACTAGTGTGCAACTATAATTTTTATTTCATATTGTTTGTCATAGTTTCCAAATTTGTAAACTACATAACGAAGTTGGTGCAGTAAATGTTTTCAAAAGGTGAAGTTGGCACCTAGGACAAATTAATAAGAAAGGTTTCACCTTAAAAGGCCACATGGTGAAAAAAAAGATTATTTGAAACCTACTTATCTACCCTAAGCCTAAGTAACATTATGGTCTACTTATTTACCTAAACCTACTTACCTACCTATCTAAGTTTAGGTTACAGAGGTTTATATAAATAGGTAGGCCTAGTAGGTAGATACTTATCTACTTATAATTTCTAGGTGGACTTACATACCTAGGCTTAAGCTTACACATAATTTTAGGTTAGGACATGTGTCAACAAACTATTGTTTAAATTTTTTGCTTAAACATAACTCTAAGTAGGGCCATGTGGCAACAAACTATTAGTTAGACTTTTTGATTGTTATAGTTATAACATAGTTGAAATTACAATTTGATGACTTAGTTAGAATGTAGTTGAAATTTCAATTCATTATTTGACGATGTCATGGCTTATTAGTGGATGAACCTCATCCAATGGGAGGTTACCCCATATGGCAAATCCCAAAGTTGAAAAAAGTTGAAAGTTCAACTTCGAAATCTAGATGAAGGTGGATGTGCTTCATCCAAAAGTCAAAAATGTTTTGCCAACTAAAATGGTCCATCGTTTCCAATTAAAATCTTGTCACCTTAATGTTGGTTGAAAAATTGACATGTGTAAGTAGGCTTTGATTATGTTGTGGGTTTGATTCAACATTGTCAACTATTTTGGTATGTAATTGAAAACGTCATTTTGAGTTGAAAAAAAAATTTACAATTGAAAGTAATGTTTTCAATTTCAAAATGTAATTGAAACGTAATTGAAACCATAGTTGAAAACCTCAGTTTTTCTCCTAATGACATAAGACTTCTAAGATGACAAATTATAATGTTTTTGTTGCAAGCTACAAACACAAGACTTGATGTTCTACCACAAGCTACAACACATAAAACCTCCACGATGACAAATTTTGATGTTTTGCTGCTATTAAAGGGTAGAAAATTTTAGATTAGTCAGTGCCATAGACACCCTAATAACTAGTAGTTACTAGTAGTAGACTTACCATCCCTTACCAAAGGGGTGAAACTAGTGGGATTAAGTGATTCATGTTAGTGAATGGTTAAGTGTAAATCACCCAATCACCTATGAAATTTCTAGGAAGGGATTAGGATAAGGACCTTATTTTTCATGGGGTCAATGTGGGCCTTGTGTTGTTTTGTGAAAAAGGAGGATTAGAGGAAGATTTGGAATAAATTTATGGCATTCGCTAAGTATATAGTTAGAATTGGAATAAAGAACTTTCTTGGAGAAATGTGTGATGTAACAATAGTTTGGATTTGTATTTGTACTTGTGTGTTATCTCAATGGAAAATGGTTGAAGAACTTTCATGTGTTTTATGTGAGTTTATTTTATTAGAATATGAAGAAGGTAATATAATTTAAACTTACATAATGTATTGCTACATTTTATATAATAGTTATGTGTTTCTTCTACAAAAAAGGGTAAAAATGTATGCTAAGTTTTAATCTCTAGAATAGGAAATCACTTGATGCCACAAGAAGGTAGTAGCCAATATGTGGCAATAGGAAGGGATAATACTTGAAAGTTGAAGTTTGCAGAATAGATGGAACTATTGCAAATGGTAGGTAACAACCATAAGAGGGTGCAATGGTTGTAGACGGTAGGTAGCATTAGGATGGCTTTATGGGGGATTGCAAATCGTATGTAGTGTCATTAAAGGGTCTACAAACATTGTTAAGGTGGGATGGCAACTATCGAAGGCTTGCAAACCCACTAGGGCACTAAAGGTATTGTAAATCCCTGGAGAATAGTTATTTTTTAGTCCCTTTCATTTTACTTGTTTACTTTCTATACTTTCTTTCTTGAGCACTACTAAAGTAGCTTATAAATAGGATGGTAAGGACATGTCCTCAGATGACAAACCCTACTTTCTTATTTTTCTTTTTGTGTGAACTCTTAATTATTACTTGAGTAGTTGTAGCATAGTAAACAAGTGAAGGTAAGTTCTTTGAGAGTACTAAGGAATTGATTTTGTTCCCTTGACCTTACTTCTTGGAGGACAATAATGTTTCAAGATTGCAATTTCACCCTTTTATAACAAGTTGCAACACATAAGACTTGATGTTCTATTGCAAGCTACAACATATCAGACCTTCATGATAGCGAGTTCTAATACAAATTTGCTACAAGTTGTAGCACATAAAACCTTTGCAATGATGAGTTTTGAAAATTTGCAATAAGTTGTAACACACAAAAATGACCAATTTTAATACTTTGCTACAAGCTACAACACACAAGACCTGATGTTCTATTGCAAGCTACAATGCATAAGACCTCCACAATGATGAGTTTTGATGCTTTGTAAAAAGCTACAACACATAAGACCTTTTTGATGATCAATTTTAATATTCTACTACAAGTTGTACCACATAAGACTTCCATGATGACTATGAAAACAACATTAAAACAATGGATGCTCTATTGCAACACATGGCCATTGTGTGGGGAGAAGGTATAAATGAAAAAAATAAAATTACTTATTTGTAATCAATTATAGCACATGACAACCATTGCAATACGTACCATGATGATGACAATTCATGTAATATTGCAGCAAAAAAGGTGTTGCATAGCCATTATCAAGATGATTAGCATGATGATGCCCATTGATTTATTGTAACACAAAACTTTGTGGTGTTGCAATTTGAATATCAATGAGGGTTCAAGGAGAAGAAAGAATTACCTTTAAGGCCTAAACAAATCATCACCATCACAATAATCAATAGGATAATGACAACATTTTATGACAACAAACTTAGTAACAAAAACTTCAACAACAAGCTTAGTAGCCAAAACAAGCTCAATGCATAAATAAGTTTAGTAGCAGACATCTCAACAACAAGCTCAGTAGCCTACACTTCAACAATGAATTTAGTAGCAAAAACCTCAACAACAAGAAACAATTTTTTTTTTATAGAGGTTGAGAATTGAGAAATATTTACTTAGCTAAAACAAAAATCTTAGCAATGGTGATGTAGAAAGAAGCTTGAAGTTATGAATATTCTTGAAATATGCTTATCCCCATAATTTTTATTAACAAATGTTGGATGGGTATGTCCATTTCAACATGCCAATTGGATACCCACTTTTTACACTAGGTGTGAACATGAGTTTTCAAAAATTATTTGAATGGACATATGGTAAATAACTTGATAATTAAACACAATGTGTATTGGTCAGCTCCCTTTCACTCAATAATGGTCCTTTGTCTTTAGCGTCAAAAGGCAAAGTGTGGAGCATTAGAGGGCACATTTGTAACTTTTTAAATTGTTCCCGAAGGTTAAGAATTGAAGAAAATATGGCTTCCCAAAGTTTAGGATGTCAGAATAAAATCCACACACAAGTTGGCACTTAAAGGTAAAACAAAAACTATTCAAGATATAATAACTTTTAGATGCCATCCATAATAAAGTATACCATGATTATCCAAAATGTATATCCACAGATTATGTTCAAGCATAATTTGAATAATTTGAATCCAATTGAAATTCATAAGCAAAGGAAATCATCTAATGCATGCATCCGACAAGGGATTGATTTTATATTTGCAATGAATAGTTAATAACCTAGTAAAACTATGCAATGAAAAACCAAATATATAAACTAGTTTAGAATATCTCATGGTTCCATTGCCACCTAAGTTCACCTAATTTTAGCCTTAATTGCTCAAGGTTTAAAAGATCTTTGGTTGCACTTACCCTTATGCATTTTTTTTAGACACATCTATAATTGAGGAAAAATAGAATTGGGCAATCACCTTAATGGGATTTGTGTGTTCCAATAGGTATAATTTTGGCACTGACTCCAAGTTTAGATGCATTTTTATCAATAATCCCTAACATCGCATGCTTCAAAGACAATATGCAAGAATTACAAAAATGTTTTGGTCGTTTTTGGTATGTAAAATACCAAGGTCCAATTTTGTAAAGGTGTATCAAAATTTTGACATTATGTCAACCTTTTTTTATATTTTTCTCTAATCTTATTTTATCATACCTGAGATACAAAATGGATAATATTGATGGAATTTAGAATCATAATTGTCTAAAATATTATATTATCAAATATTTGACATTTTTTTTATTCATGAATATTGATGAGAATCAAAATATAGAAAAAAAAGCACTTTGTTAAGGATTAAGTCCTTTTCGTCTTTAATGGTAGACCTTATATGATTTTCATGTACCATGTAAATAAGTTGACATGAATTCATCCCAAGTAAAAATTACTTGGGCATCAAATTTATATGTATACATGATGAATCAATTGAAGTAATAAGAGCCAGCTTGAGCATAACTAATGCATTTTTGACACATTCATAAGTTTCACAAATTAAAATAATGTTAAAAATTTGTGTTATATTTTTATGACATCTTTTTTAATTTTTTAATTTAACATTTGGATAAGTTTGAAAATAATCCAATAAATATAAAATATTTTTCATTACATTTTAAAGTTTGTACCAAATTATGTTTTTGCTTTAAAATAATATGACACAATATAAAAACACTATATAAACACAAATTTTCAACATTTTTTTTTTTGGGGACCAATCTTTGGGGGGACACTAGTAAAAATAAAAATAAAATACAAGAATAAAAATATAAGGTGGTGCAATGTATTGATTGTTAGGTAGAAATTATTCAAATAATCAATTTAATTATAATATAGGATATGTAATAATCTAAAATAATGAATTATAATAATATAAGGTGATTTTAATATGTATATATTAAAAAATAATAAAAATAGGTTGGACAATTATCTAATACCCTTAAAAATGATCGTTTGACACATGTAGATCCCAAAATTTATAATAATTGTCCCCCTTGAGGACCAATCCCATGTTGCCACATCATTTAGTAATAAGACTAATCATAATTAACACAATAGGCACCAACAACTCTTATTACCCCTTTTTAATTTTTATTTGATAACCCCAGCTAGCCACATGTATATGTTTCTTTCGTAGACATTAAAATTTTGGTAAGACACCATTTATACATTAGCCTATTTCCTTACTATACATATGAATTTTTGTTGAATTACCATTTGTATTTGATAGTCTTGCATTATGCAAATCTAAACACATCCAATTTATTAGGTTATAATCCATTCTACAAGAGGTTAAAAACCAAGTTGTAAGATTTTTGAATTTGCGAAATTTTATGATTAACCAAATTGAATGATGGGATTTGCAATATGGATATAGCCATATATAATCTATAGTAGTTTAGGTTGATGTTACCAAGATGTTATTCATTTGAATAATAGGCGAAAGGCCCTCTTAGTTTTTACTAGCCATTTTCAAATGTGAGTTTACTTGAACTTATAATGCACAATGCAAAAAGAAATGTGCTTGGGCATAGTGATTTCTTTTTCAAATTACAAATGTTGCATCAATGGCTATCATCACGAGAGGGATTCAACATTAAATGGCAACATGTTCTTAGAACCTATCTAAACAATAAAAAAACCTATGAATTAGTTTTAAACTACTGCCAAACTAAAAGCAGAGTCAATTTTCTAGAAAAAAAAAATCTTTCTTGAAATTTGGTGATCTGTTTTTTAAAAAGGGAATATTATGATAGAATATTCTTTTTAATTTTTAATTAAAAAAATTTGAAAATTTTTGCACCAAAAAAAACATTGTTGGGCATGGAAGAATTTTGTGGATTAACAACATGCTAAAAAATCTAGAATGTCTATCATGTCAACATGGATTCTATGTGTCATTTTACATATTGTACTTATTGTTAGACAATTTTTTACAAGACATTAATTACCTATCCAGTTCATTTGACTGAAATATTTCCTTATATCATATATTTATTCTTAAAATACCCCAAATTGGGGGTACTAGTCCCTAGTTTTGCAAAAATGGGGATGAAATCAAAAGTTAGGATGAAAATAATACATAGGGAAAAGAGGGGACCAAACTAGTTTTCTAACTTTAAAATTGGTCCTCACAAGAATTGCACCTCTAGTTTTGGAATTGCCTCACATGCACTTTCACAACTACTCCTATTCTTCATTAAATCAACTCTTGTGAGAACAAAAACATGCAAATATGGTGAATTGATACCTAGTTTCATCAAATGGTACCTTGTTTCAATCCCTTTATAACTACACTCAAATTGGGGATGAAAAGGGATTATAAGGTCAAATTAGGGACCAAATATATCTTGACTTTAGGGATAACTTGGGTAAATAGGCTAATGAACGAACACACATGCTCTTAGAAAGCCTTGGTTGATTCTCTCATCACTTTCAGCCCTAGAAGATCAAAGGGTCTCAATAGTCGGGTCTCAATAGTCCTTTACTTGGTGCCCCTATAGTCATTTACATATCTCCATTTGGGTTCGAAATGAGAAAAATAAAATCTTTCAAAATAAGGGGGTGAAAAAATAATCCAACCTCTTGTGAACAAATGTCTTTCAACGTGCAACTAAAATGCATCTTATAACTAGACATGCCAAACTTCATACACAAATAGTATCCTTCCTATTCCCAAATGATGTGGATTTTATTCCAAACAATTATGTTTACAATAAAAAATACTTGTGCATAGGTACAATTTGCCTTTCAAAAAGTGAACAAATGAGGATTATGAAGAATGACTACTCATTACCAAACACAAAGAGAGAAATGAGTAGGGGAAGTATTTTGACATAAGGGAGTTTTAGAGCCCATTGACAAACACAAAACAACATCTCCAAATGGAAGGTATATAAACCCCAACCAAAAGTTTCAATCGGTCATTTGATTTTAGAATATTATTGAACAATTACCAACTAAGCAATAGGCAATGTTTGCTAATGCGCCATCTTTTGAATTGTTTGGGTGCTTATTCACTTTGCTTATGTGCCATCTTTTGAATTGTTTGGGTGCTTATTCACTTTGCTAATGTGCCATCTTCTACATTGTTTGGGTGCTCACTCACCTGTGGGTGTTCAATGATGGGCGGTTCTACCCTAATCCACTTTTAAAAGATGAAAGTTATAAGTCTTTGCAACACTTTTGTCATGCGAGCCTTTCCCAAGCCTAATTCTGGTCAAATGCATTTTATTTCAAAATTCCAATGGCAGTTAACGAATTGATCCTCATTCAACCACACTTTACATGACATGAATTTTGGCATTTTGGTTTCTTATGAACTTGGATGGTGGTCTTTTGAACAAGTATATGCAGGGGCTTGAAGATTGCATCAACACATTTGGTAGTCTATTGGCTTGGACTCATGGTCACCTTTGCAAATGGTCTTGGGTTGAATTAACATTACGCCAAGCTCAAAGTATCAACATTAAACCACTTAATTATTACCGGGATAATTTTGCAAGCTTATTGTCCAAATTGTGGGAAACTAGTGACTTTCAAGTCTGTTGAGGAAGAATCGAGCAATGATGTTGTCTTCTTATGGTGATTAGAAAAGTGTCCAACTTCAAAAAAGGTATTATAGCCTAATCTTAAATCTGGAAAAAATAAAATTAGTTAAGTTTGTTCAGAAAACTTCATGTCATTCTTCTTGAGTTGCTAAGGATTAGGAGTCATGTTTGGAGACCTAAATGGTGGAAGGTTTAGGGTCAAGTATGCAAAATCCTAGGAGTCTAACTAAGTGTTGCTATATAACATTTTTGTCTTCTAGAACTGTAAGTCTATTGTCAAGTTACACCTCAACAAGTAATAATATTCCACTATCCTTCTATTTGGATTTGCTATGATTCACAAAGTGAGGCATAAATTTAAAGAGTTTGCATCCAGCTTTAGTAACCAAAGTGTTTTGAATTATTGCTGGAAAAAGGAATAAGTTACATTGACAAAATATAACTCCAAAAATGACCACAAATAGTTTATCATTATTATGGAAGTCCCATTGATGTATTTTCCCATCCTTCTTTGTGTTTTCCTATTTTGTTTTAACTTTTTTTTGTTTTGCTCATGAGCAAGGTGTGAGACACATTTAGAATCAAGGCTAAGTATGAAGATTAGGAAAGCGTGGAATTTTGATGAACTATTCATCTTGACATATTGAGAGTGAAGTAAGAGTGATGGAATATTTAGTGTGGTTGCCCCTAGTTGGTGGATTCCATTCAAATGATTGAGGTCAAATAACTCATGGGCAAACCAATGGGCATGTTATAGTAACATTTCATCTGAGTTTATGTCTTAAGTTTAGTATTATCAACACACACTAAATATTACCCAAAAGGAAGAAAATGTTATTAATGAACACAAGCTCCATTTTTCCATAAAGTATAACTGAAGTCTCCATTTGGGTATCCAACAAATCCTTTCTAGCATCTTTGTTTCCTTCTTTCATAACCATCTTCTTCAATCTCCACCAAGTCCTCTTGATGAAGAATTACAGTGTCACACCAACTTGCACCTCATTGTTAAAAACAATTTGTTTTTTTAATTAGTCTCCCATAGGTACAAAAGTAATTTCACAATGCTTAGAAGAGATCCCAGCAGAAAATGCATTCCTTTTCTGTCAAAGTTACAAAACAACATTCCAGGTGCTAATGTGCACTCCAAAATGTGTTATTTATGCATTTGATTCCATAAGAAAACAATCAGTGTTTTTACAAGAAAGGATGAGAAGGAACCCAAAGGAAGTAAAGAAAAAACTTGAAAAGACTCTGAATTTCCTACCCAAACCCAATTTGATATATACACATGATTAGTCCTGCTGACCAAAATGAGTCTCAACTTGAATTAAAAATGAATAGCAAAACTTGCAACACAACAGTAATGCAATCGATATAACCAAACCAGGGCTCAAGATAGATCTCTCCAATCACAGGCTCAGTCCCATTTGCCACACAAAGCCTGCAACCTAGAAGGAAGCAATTTCTGAAAATGGAACTGAAAAATGCATAGAAGTATGCTAGGATAGTCACAAGATCTGGAGGACAGGTGACATGAAATGAGCCAGATGCATAAGCCAGCCCTTCAAATTCTATCTATAGTCCCCATTTTCATGTTGAAAGTTTGAATCATGCCACAGAAAAATGACAAATTCAATGTACTCAAAGGACTTGGAAGTCCTAACTGCTAACTGAAAGAAGATTTATCTTCAGTGAGGGAGGAGCATTGAGTAAAGGCCCAGGGGCCCTAATACCACAGTCATGCTGCTTCCACCAGGTATAGAGCATTGACATGAGCAGCTGTTGCAGTTTGAGCACCTCATCGACTTGAGTCAACAGTAAATTTACCCAGTAACATCACACCAAGAACTTCTGATCCTCGATGCACTGAAGAAGTCAACAGATGTCTTTCAGTTAGGCAAGGTAATGTATTCTTGCCTCATAACGTCCATCCCAGCTCCTGTCAAACATAAAGATGCTAGACTGATGCATCATGACCTTGGCTCATAAAAAAATTGTATAAGAAATCAAGAGGCCACCCAAAACTGGTCATGGAGCTTGTCACAAGTAGCATCACATGACTGGGTAAAATTGCAGCTCCTCTCCATCTCAGATACTTGGTGTTCAATTCACCAGGTAGACCCATTGGTCTCTCTAGTCCAACAATATGCAATACTACACTGCCAGTCCTTGGCACACCAAACTAGTCTCTACACAAATTGCTCATGTAAAATGAATTTGCAGTGTACATGAACAGTCTATTATTGGATGTGCACGCCACCCCTGTTCCTCTAGACTGTTTTGAATATTGAATCCTGTTTGGGGCTGTGGACAGATCTTTGCATAAAACAAACCCCAATGGCAGCAACATAGATGCCATTATAGAATTTTCTTCCTAAATCTCCAATCAATGAGTGTATTCTGCTTTCTCATAACTGGGTACTAAGTCCAAAAGTTGGAAGGCTGCACCTCGTGTAAATTTCCTAGCAAATAAGTAGCAGGGTCTAGGCTGTCCTTCAGAGCTGCACCATTCAATTCGTGACTCAGTGTCATAATGGACATTGTTGATGTTCTGTCCCACCCATCATTCAGTGATCAGAAAAGAGTTTGACACAACTAGGATCAGTGGAGACTAGACCAGCAACATTCAATTGGTCTCCAGAAAAGTGCAATTCATTGTAGATAAAACAGCCAGTTAAAATACGCTGCCCAAACTAGATGACATTAATGCAGCTTTGTGACTTGAAAACTATCACAAGAACACTCGTTCAAGAGCACCAAAATAAAGAGCACAGATTCACAGTCAATTTCACTGTCTTGCCATGCAGATGTCTTGTGTCAGCTACATTGCTGAACCCAAATGCCTGCAATCCTCACCTGTCCTGACTAACAAAAAACTGTTCAAGAAGTGCTAGGTCTGGATGGATTTAAATTGGCTACAATCTTTAGACAAGGGAGCAATGTACCTGAATATTTGTAATAGTTTTAAGTGTGGCATCTGCAGTGTTGAAGGTGACAGGATGCCATCCTTCCCGTCCTTTTCCACTTTTAGAGTTTTCCCACCAGGTGTATGTCAATGTTCGCCGTTCAATTTCTGTCTCCATTTCTTGCATCTATTTTCCCCCATGTGGCCACATCAAATGGTCAAAAAACTGTCAACCACATTTACTAAATTCCAACAGATCAAGAAATCATAGCATGCTACAATTGCCTACCAACATGTGGACTTAAATGTGTTGTTGCACTTGTTCTTCATGTTGGTCATTCAATTGGTTTTTGACAGAGCTGTGATCACAGCTCAACACAGCATTTTTGAAAGTAACAAAAAAATCTTAGTAGAGACTTTGCCATATTGATAAATCTCCATAGATCACTTCAAACATACATATGGCTGCAAAATTAGGGAGAGACTCACTGCTAACAGAGTTTGTATGTAGTGCTCATCAGGTATGCAGTTTTCCTTTGTCTTATTCACCTGAAATCACAACAGTGGAATAGAAGTGAGTTCCAGGATTGTCATGGAAATGTTGCCCTCAGTGATATTGTGTAAGTGTGGTGTCCTGATGGCCAGCACTATACTTCTCAGAAAATAGATCCCATCACCTACTCCTTCCCCTTAAGAGAGACGACAGAGAAAGTTATGGTACTGGACAAAGAAAGACAGTGCACATCCCTTGGAGGCTGTGCAGAGACAGTCAAAACCATAGAGTGACAATAAGGAGAGTCTCTCACCACAGTGTGTTCAGTCCAAACCTCTGGCAGTATCACTTTCTGCATCCAGCCAGCCAGCCATGCACTCGATGTCCTGTCAGCTGCTGTCTTGCAGCAACAACACTAGTACACTAACAGACCCCCTGTTAAGGTAGACATGACCATGTTCAATGGACAACACCAACAGACAACTGCAATATCCCCTGAAGCAGAAAACCATGTAGTCAATGATAGGAAGACCTGAATTACCCTCCATTTCCCTCTAGATCAAATTCATCCTGCAGTTCTATTTTGGCATGCAAAAACACAATATACTCTTGGGAGGGTTTCATTCTCCTTGCTAATAATTCACTCAGCAAAACACCACAAGAAGTTGCCCAAAGACAGGCAGAGCTAGATCAAGGAAAAGATATACCTTGCAATGGTTCTGGAAAACAGGGAAAACCAAGGAGTCTGTGACAATTTTTTCTGCATGCTTCCGGATCAGCACAAACCACTGTCCCACCCACACACCAAAATCCATATCATGTGTGAAACATCAGATTTCCTTCTTTTAATGCCCCCAGTGTTGCTCTGTTAATCTGCACTAAGAGGATCATATTGCACCAAGAGCAAGAGACACAGTATCCTCAATGGGTTCAACTTTGATAACAATCATAATATTTGCAGTCATCCAACCAACAGTTTAAAGATAAGACACAATACATCACCTACCTGTGATCCTTTGCGCCAAGCCCCTTTTGGAATCACAGAACTCATTTTGGAGTTGTACTGTGTGTCATTGTAGTCAACAAAACTGTCTACCCCAGCAGCCCAGTCCAACTTCATCAATTCTGTAGCCAATGACTTCTGACAAAGGACCATTAGTGACTGACACCATAAAACTTTAAGCAATGGGTCTTCATGCAATCCTGGCCAATCAATTGTTCTCCACATTGGTGACTAAAACAAGGCCAGATGTCCAGAATGTGTGGGAACTCAGAACTGCCTACCTGTCTACAAAGCTCTTATGCGAGGACATGACATAGCTGTAGACATAGCCAAAATTGTAGAGAGGGATGCAGCTGCACAATTCCAGGCATCTGATGTGTCAACACATCTTCATGGTACCTATTCAGATTTTCTCCAGAATTATGATTTAGGTCAAGCAGACTTGAATTGAGAGATGAACCAAAAATAAGGGTACAGAAATGTCAAATGTAAATATTTGCAAAGCTTCATGCATGCCAACATTGCATTGCACAGAGAGAGAAACAGTTTACATATGTTCATACATGAGTTCATTTAATTTAGCTGGGAAATAATAGTCTCCATCTGCTCTGCTTCTTGTGAGAGAATTTCATGTGAGCATGTATATATATATATATAAAATACCTGTCTGACAGAAGCAAGAACCGCAGATTAAGAGGATCTTGCAAGGCTGCCGACAACAGCAACCGCTCTGCTTCAATCATGGTTGCCTCTCCCCACCCTACCTGCAGACAAGTGTTATCATCACCACTGCATTTCAAATTACTTGATGCTGCAGCAAACCAGTGCAAGCCACAAAACAAGTACATAATCATAAAGAGATCTTCCATCACCATATTCTTCTTCACAGTTAGGAAAAAGTTACAAGTACCATCATGTAGCAAAGGCAAACCAAAGAATTTTCTTCATTGGAAAGCTCTCGACTTCAATTACTCAGACAAATGATGTGCCACAGTATTCATGAACACATACCTGAATGGGCTTTTTGATCTGGCGATCGATAAAGGCATGGCATTTGGTCGCTGTCTTGGTGTACACATATCCAGGCCTTGCATGGATATAGACACTGTATTCATGCTCATGTGACCCCTGTTATGTAACCCCAACTTAGTCCTCTTGAGGCTTCAGCTCTTGGATATTATCAGAGCATCTTGGAAACTCTAAACATGGAGTAGGTACTCTAGAACTCTCAGTACATCAGAAATAGCAGAATCCAGACAAAAGAAAGGCCTAGCTTATATGAAACCTACACTGATGTGCATCAGAAAGACTTTCAAATGCAAGAATTTCAGCAAATGGAAAAGGATAGGACGCAGCATGAAAAATGTTAGTATGCGTACCTCGAAGAAATGCTGCCAAAGAATGTCCAGTGGCATGGATTCACGCGCCAGAAACATAAAGGCTAACTTCGGCTTGGTTGAATTCCGATACTCAGTACTACTAGTGTCCCTGCGACTTGTGAGCAACACATCGTCCAAAGAGTTGTCCAGAACCAAGGACTGCAGTTTGAAAAGGAATAAGATGACGAGACTAATTCCCACGCACAAGACTGCCCCAGCCCTCCATCTCCAGCGCGGATAACCAGACACTCTCTTCTTCATGGTTGCGCCACCCGTCCCGTCCACCCACCCCGCTCGCCGGAAACTCACAACCTACCTTCAAACGTCACAATGCGCCTACTCACATTTCTCAGCAAAACTTCAAACCCCCTCCCCCTCGTCCTCCTCATTGTCTGTTCCCATTTCCGTTCCACTTCCTCTCGTTCTCTTTTCCAGATCATCCCAACTGCTGCTCATTTCCCTTCTTTCTTTCATATCTCTATTTTTCTGCTGCATCATCAGGCATACATACTCTCTTTCCTCTTCGTAAAAAAAAACTAACTTACTCACCCGCTCTCCAAAATTCTAAACCACAAAACGTCCTCAGAAACCGAAAAAAACACACACAGATACACACAAACACAATAGGGTTGGTTGTGCATCAAGCTCCTGGCAAGTCCCACACACATATCACGTGAAAATGGGTACTAAAACTGGAGCATTCGACGACGAGGAGGTCCAGGAGAAGAAACGGAGGAAAAGGGAAGGAACCAAAATAAAAAAGATACCTACCCAGCAAAGAAAGCATGCAAGCAATGCATGAACCAGCGAGAAATGGGAAGCAAAACGAGCGCTGGCAGACAAATGCCAAAGGACAGAAAAAGCGGGAGCTGGGAAGCGCTAGTAACTTAACCTATCAGTGTGTCGTGTACAGGAGGAGCGTAAGCTTTCGGTTGGTTATGGGTCGAGGTAGGGCCCTGGGGGGGACCCAAGTAGGGTTATTTATTTATTTATTTATTAGTAAGTAATAATTAGTTAATTAATTAATTAATGAACGAACAGAGGTAAACTGTGTAAGTTGGCTTTTTAATTATTTTAATTTTATTATTTTAATACAAGTTAGTTTCCGGTTTTCTGTTGTTCTGCGGAGGGTTTAGGGTGCTCCAACACACCTCCAAGACAAAAAGCACACAACCAAGGCTTTGTGTCTTGTGTGGGGTGGTCTCTTCGGTGTAAGGTAAAGCCCAGCCCCTTTTTTTCTCCTTTCCCTCCCCCCCCACCCACCCTCTCTCAAAGGTTCAGATTATTTCACAAAGTGTGAAGCCCTCAGTTACATTCCAAAAAGGAATATGCACTTTTTTGGATATGCATGTACATAATTAGTTTGTGAGTAGAATCTAAGCGAGGTGTCATGCACATGGTGGCCCTACCCTATACATGAATTGGGAATCAATTTTGAGTGTATTCATTATACCTATTTTTGAGTCAATAACTTACATGAGTTTCCACAAGTTATGAAGCCCTAATACAGAAATTGTTGTGTTTGTTGGGTATACAATCTTTTTGCTTATGGGTTTTTGCTTCATCTACAACCTCCAACCGCCTCCTCCTATCTCTTCATTGTTCTTCTCAAGTTATTGCTACCGAAAAATCCAGCTATGCACTTCATTCAATCACCCTATGTGGTAGACGACTTGCAATAGCAGAAAAACCAGGTGTTCTTGGGCGGGTACCAAACCCTTGGGTATACACTTAGGGTGCTACATGGGTTGATACTCAGATTTTCAGATATCATATTTGAGATACTCGATTTATTAAGAACTGGGTTTTTTTTTTTAATTAAAATTTTTGATACCCAAGTAGGTTATATGAGTTACCCCCAGATCCGGTTCTTAAGGCTTTAAGTAGGTAAAAGCCTTGGTCAGTTGAGGGCATTACGGAAATTGGGCCTACATTTGGCTATCACCTCATGTGCCCTTATTTTCGTAATGGCCTCCACCTAGGGCTTTATCCTACACATAAAAGCCCATGGCTTGGGGCTTTACCTAGCCCAAAAGGACCTTTGAACCTAACGATTCAGATGTACAACATGATTATTTGTGAGACACTAATTTTTCTCAAGAAACATACATATGATTTGATCAATTTTTTTCAATTGAATCAGCCAGCCTTTGACAGGGTAAAAAGGCACACTCTCCCTTATATGCGAATAACAAATATGCATCATTTTAAAAATAATAATAGACTTTGCACTTGAGCTTTTTTTTGCTGATAGCAAAAAAGTGGTATATTTTTGGATTGTACTTTGAAAGTAGGTAGTATGGTATCAATTTCAGTTTTAAAATAACATTGCCACTCTTAGAGAATACTTTTTGTGCACATCCAAAACCCAAATTGGCTGCCACTATTTTTGGCCTCGACTAATAGCCCTTCGAAAGAACACCAAACACCCTATCTATTATTATTCGGTTTCAATTTTGGTGTGGTCTACAAAATGTAGAATTCCTTTTTGGGCCCCCATTAGATATTCTCACAAGTTTTGAAAGCAAATAGAGTTTTGAGTAAAGTATCCCAAACTGGGGGTGCTAGGTCCCAGTTATGCCCCAAAACTGGGCACCCAATCAAAAAGTCAGGACGATAATAGGTAGTACACAGCAAGGAAAAAAAAAAGGGGGAACCAAACTGGTTTTCTCACCTAAATTGGTCCTCACAAGAGTTTCACCCCCAGTTTTGGATTTGCAATACCTGCACCTTCACTGCTCCTTGTATTCTTCCTTGATTCAAGTCATAATAGAATCCTGCAAATCTCATGAACTGATACCCAGTTCTCACTCAGATTTTAAAAAAAAGTGGGCCAGAGTGGACCGGCACCCACCAGTGCACCAACGTGGATGGATGATGCTTCTCTTTTCTATCCCCGTGTCATCTGAGGTTGATTTTTTTTTCTTTGCCCTTTCTCAGCCCTGATCTCAGTTTTTTTTTGCAACTTTATTTTCTCCCTGCCCCCCACCCAGTTTCTTTTATTTTTTTTGCTTTCAAAACTTTTCCCACCCACCCACCTACCAACCCACATTGTCCCCTACCAACCTACTCACCTATATATTTAAATTAAATGTGGACTCTTTCCCATCTACCTACTCGCCTATAAATTTAAAATGTGCTACTCTCATCCCCACCCACATACCCACCCCCAATTTATTTATCTACCTACCAACATTTTAAGTAGGTACCTACCAAACTCCACCTACATGGTTACACCTACCTACCTACTTGGTTGGCACTCCAATAGACCCCAACGGTTGAAAACGATGAGGAAAAAATAAAATGAAAATATTACATGGAACTTGGTCTTGTTCATTGAAGCAAAATAGTAAGGACACGATTAACATATTTGTCAGCCCCCTATGTAAGGATATTGTAGACAAACATTGGTTGTAAACATGATGTTTTGATGTGTTTTAAGGGTATTTCAGAATTTTTTGAAAATTCAAAATATGTGAAAAACCTTCAATGAGGGTATTGTAAATTGTGCTTTGAAAGTGTTTTCCATGATGGGGGTATTGCAAACCCAGCACATTTAATGCATGTTGTACATAGGTTTGTCAAACAATTAAGCCTAGATTAAACAATTTGATTTGTTTATTTTAGTGATGTATTTAAACAATGTGGATTAGATTTGGCAATATTATGAGCACTAAGGTTTTAAAATTTTGAGTTATGGAAACAATACACATTTATGAATTTTTGCACCTTTTAAGTCTAATTAAAATTAGATCTAATATGGATTTTGAGGGGAATTTAGCATTTGCAAATATATGGTACAATTTTTTTTTAAAATTTCTTATAAACAGAGTGGAGAAAGGTTCACATTAATAAATCAAACCAAAAGATAAGAGACACACCATGGCTTCCATTCATTTGTTTGTTTCATTTAGTTTCTCCAAATTAGGGTTTAATTAGTGGTTATAATGAGGTTTCATTTAATTTAAGTTTGAATATTCAATAGCCATTATGGGTATTTACTTTTTAGGGTCAAATGCAGTTAATTGTTTATAAATATCATGATTCATGGCATTCATCATTAGAAATATTTAAGGTTTAATGTTTATTTATTTAATGACATCCATGTTGATATATCTATGGATCCCACATCTCCTTGTCATCACAACCCTGAGGTGTGCAACATTGGAAAAAAAAAAACCACAATGACAAGGAGCTAAGCTCCTCATTATCACGGCCTTGAGGTGTGCAATAGTGGAAAAAAGAAGACTACAACAATGACAAGCCAAGCTCCTCATTGTCATGGCCCTGGGGTCTACAATGATGGAAAAAAAAGAGACCGAGATGATGAAGAGGAGCCAAGCTTGTCATCATTGCAGCCTTGGGGTGTGCAATGGTGGTAAAAAGATGACCGCAATGAACTCCACATCGTTGTTGCTCTAGGGTGTGCAGCAGTGGAAAATAAAAAACCACGACAACACAATGAGAAAAAAAACAGAAAAGAGAGGAAGGGAGCTTACCTTGTAGCTCCACTTTTCTTCACACTCTACTCCATGCAAATGAAGCTCCACCCAAGCTCCAAGCTACTCCCCTTGTTTCTCCTCACTCATGTCAAGCTATGCACCTTAAACCCTAAACTTTGGTCCCACTAAATCTCAAGTCGTGGTGATGGAGTGCAAGCCCAAAAGAGGGGTCAGCAGAACGAGGGAGGTAGATGGGTTGGTAAGAAGAAGGGTGGTAAGTAAGTTGGAGGGGTGGGCAGGAGTTCCCAAAAAAATAATTGGTGTCAAGGGTGGAAAGAAAAGAAATTAATCAAAAGGGAGCCCGGGAGAAAAAAAATAGTGAGCTCTGAAAAAAAAAAAGTCTGAGGGGGGAAGAAAAAGGCCCAGAAAAACAAAATAAACTATTGACCTTATAAACTGACCCCTGGGGAACAGTTTCATCCCATCCATGAAATCCCACAACAGGATTTTTTGGATGGTGCACTGGTGGGTGCTAGGTCACTCAAGCCAAAAAAAAAAAAGTGAGGCTACAAACAGAAATTACATGGCCAAACTAGGGCCCAAAGACAAGATAACTTTAAGGTTAACTCTAGTTAATGGCTTATTTCACATGTACATTGTCATCACCCCTTCATGCAAATTATTAGACACCTACTTTATTTGTTTGAAGATTGGATTGTGGGCAACTTTTTTTGAATGTCCAAAGCTTTCACAGGTTTTATAATTATTGACCATTTTTGTGGTGATGAAGAAGCTCGGCTTCAATACAGTTTCTACCCACTAAAGATTGCCTCCATGGCACCTTTTGTGTCTTAAGGTTCCCCCAAATGAACAACTTTACTTGTAAGGTTCTTCTTCTTGTGATTTTGTCTTTCCATGCCAAAGTTATCTTTCCAAGGAATTTCAAAACATATGTTGCACATAGTGTAATCTTGGGGGCACTCAAATGAATCCTAGCCATCCCATGTAAAAGAAAATTTCCCCTTTCTTGACCCCATGTAAGGACCTTGAACAGGAATTCAGGCCCAACTCTCAGCTTTGGCCTCATATGCCAGCCTCATTTCCCAAAGAGCCCCAACGTCAATCCTTATCAGCAGGGTTTTTAGCTGGAATTCTTTTGCCAACCCGTGAATTTTCTTTAAAATAGTGAAAAATAAGTTTTTTGGGGTTTTCTAGCCACTAAATGTCTAATTTTAAAAATAAAATAATCACAAAATTTCTGTATGACCTTCCAGAAGTTAGCAAACAACATGGAAGGATGCTTAAATATTATGATTTTCATATTTAATTTATAATCAGATTTGGCTAAATTGTCTTATGGAAGATTGCCACTTCAGCTACATCACAAAAAGGAATTTAAGAAAAAAAGAAAAAGAAGAATCACTGGTCCATACCTTACACAAATATTTGTGGACTTTCTTTATTCCATGTCAGCTTACACAGATGAACTTTTTCAGGATGAAAGTCATCATCCACCTACTGATGGATAAAGGCCACTTGTAGGGTTGGGAAATTACTCCAAGGATACATGGGTCCCATACCCACATGTGTTGATCCCATCCAGGTGATGAAGTCTGAGAGAGAGAGAGAGAGAGAGAGTACTAATCTATGGCATATTTGGGAAAAAGTGTTTTGTTGGCATATCAAATTAATGTTTTCAATTCATTGATTGGAAAGTGAGAATTTGGCAATATTGGTGGTAGCGTGTATTTGTGCAATGGATAGATTTGCATGGATAGATGAAAACCAGATTCATTTCTTCCAAAAACTTTGAGGAAGCTCTTGAATTTTGATTCAACTTTGTTGAGCAACTAGCTGGAGAACTAGCTAAGTCTCAAGTGAGTTCTGAGGTTGTTTCTTTTAATTGAGCCACATGCAAGACTTCCCTTGCATATGTGTTCACCACAACAATTGTTGGCTCTCCTTGTTAAAATGCTACAATGGAAAGAGTTCATTTGGTCTCATATTTTGAGGAATATTGTATGTTTGAGTTGGGTTTGGCATTTATTTATTTATTTTATTTTTGAAATTGGGACATTGAGATGTCAAAATGTCTAATAAATGCATTTATGAAATGACAAAATCTTTGGAGAAGATGCACAAAAACTTACAACTAGGTGTTTCTCTCCCACCTTTGCCACCCACCTCTTTGCATTTTTACTTTGCATCCTCATTTGGACAAGCACTATGAAAACATCTATAAACTAAAAAATTGTCTTGTTGGTGCAAAGCATGGGGAATATATTCTAACATTATTTTCTCTTGCACCTTCAACATCATCACACCATATAGGTGTGTCTTGTGTCAACTAACAAACATGTCTAACAAACATGGGGCAAAAATGCACTAGCATTAATAGCTATGAAGCAAAGATGCAACAATAGTAACTATGAAACTAATAGATGTTTTGACAAACATGGGGATGAAGATGATTTCCTTGTGTGTTATGGCATCATATTATGATGTTATAATGCATAATGTAAATGCACGGGTCCTAAAGCAAATGAAAATCAACAAGTTGCATGGTCTCATGAGCTCATTCATGCCCAAACACCTCCTTTCCTCTTCATTCTTTTGTCGACCACAACTTGTGGGTTGATGCACAAGGCTAAAACACACACACAAAGTTCTTCATTTCAATCCTCTACTCATCCCCAATTCCTTTAAGGTCTTATTTCACTTTTGAATCATATTTTTGTAAAGGTTTCTTACATAAATTTTGTGTTCCCCATGTGGTTGAATATTGGGGTTGGGGGGCATGTTTGTTGTCATAATGTTTTGTGATATCTGGTGACTACCCATTGGGTATCACAAGAAAAGATTTTTTATAAAAATCCTATGAATTTTCACACATGGTGAAATCCTTCGTTGTAGGTTATATTGGAATTAGTTCCATCTTAAACAACCCTTCAACCTTATGCCTTTACCTACCACATAAAGGGCAAAACCATTACGTGATGACCCACTTGTTACAAACTTAAAGATCTCCACCAAAAAATTTCAATGTAATTGGATGGCACTTTATTTAACATAATTTTTCCTTTTTTTTTGTGAAGCATTTCTAAAAATGAAATGCCCAATCCAATAAACATTCTATTTTTCAAAACGCATCTATTTTTTTTTCTATGTTTTTTTCATGATACCCCTCAAGTGTCATAAAATAAAAACCAAAAAAATTGATGTCAAAGTTTTCATTTCATATGAAAACCCTTGGCCATGGACTTTACCAAAATTGGGCTTGAAGTTGGCTTGAACTCATGGTGTAAGCCATTATTTGAATAAAGCTTATAGCCTTAAGTTTTACCATACACTTAATACCACTTCTCACATGCATAATGAGAATTATTATGTTGGAAATGTCATGTCTTACATAGATAATGTGAGTATTATAGGCCTATGATGAAAATTTAAAGGATGAAACCCTAATTTGATGAAATAGTACCATCAACCATTGAAAGCTAAATATGATAGCTTTTTGCAATTAATGGTGATAGGAAAGGAAAATGTGGTATGCATGGCTATCTTTTCTTCATTTGTTCTCTTGCAAGTTATGAGCATTGTGAGTTTTATTGTTCAATGGTGCTTGCATTGTTCATGGTTTTTCATTGGGGGAATGTTTGGTGGCATTGGTTTTGTGTTTTCATTTTGATGGACTTCAATCAAAGAGAAGGTGCAAGCAAACAAGGTGGTTTGACCAAACATTCAATGATTTGAAAAAACAAAGTACTTGATATTTGATAGTTGTGTGGTTTGTTTATCTTTGTTGAATATGGATTTGAATTTTGGGTATGTGCTTTTGGTGCTAAGATAACTATTTCAATTGATGGGGAAAAATGCCCCTTGATTGAGAACTATTATGACCTAGTCAAATTAATGAATCTATCTTACACCATAAGCTTTGATGGAGGAATTAAAATTTTAAAAATAGTTTATAGGGAACAAAATCATGGATGTCATGAAAAACCACAAAGGTTTTGGGATTGGTCAAATGGCAATTTAGTTATAATGTGTGGGATATTTTGTTGATTTTGAGGAGGTTGTGTTGTTGCCAAAAAGAGAGTGCCCATAAAAATGGGAGTTCATAAATGAAGGTTTATTATAGCAATGTTTGCATTGTGGATTATGTTGACAAGTTGTTTGGAATTCTACTTCATTTTTGTCAAACCTCTAGGTCTAAGTTATGAAAATTATTATGTGGGGAAATTTCTAATTGTGTTGGTGGGGTTGTTTTGTGAAAGAAGTTTGTAACCATGTGTGTTTCCAATTGTTCAAGGAATTCTTTGCACATATGTGAGGGATATGTTTTGTATTGTTTTAATGGGAAATCATTTCGTATGTATTCGGATATAAATCATAAATGCAATCACCACAGATGATCATTGAGCTCCATAATAGGAAATTGAAAGGATCTAATCCATGATAACCTTTAAATTAGATGGTTTTTGACATGTAGTTAGATGCCTAATTAGTTTTTTTAAGTTTGAAGTACTTGAAAAGTTTATTCATTTCAAATCAATAGAATATGGTTGATGATTGGCACATTCATGGGGGTGTGTGATATTGTGTTCCCTCTTCTTTCATTATAGGCCTTGACGTTCTTCATGTCCAACCAAAGTTGTATAATTAAAAAAAACATGTTATGAATAACTTGCACCATTAAATCTCCAATTTCATCTTGTTTAGGATCTACATTAACCACCATAATAACAACAAAGCTTGGTATCTTCAAAACCACATCACCTTGATGTGGTCCTTCATGATTTCCTTCATAAAAAATTCCAACACTTCATTTTCTAGTGTGTTTTCTTTCTTGTTCCTTTTCGACAACAACTAATAATGTCTTTTCAAGCTTAGAGGAATACATCTTACCTACTTTTGCATCTTTCACCTATTCTCCACAAGGTAGATGTATGTTACAGTGCCTCATTTTTGTGACAAAACGTTGTTTTTTCCCTAGGTACCTTTTATTCAAATGCATATGGTGATTAATGTATCCTTAAATCTACTAATTGGGATTTGGATTTAGACTAACAACTTTATTATGAAAATAATTATGTGGTTATTTATTGATAAAAAAATCATTCATTAATAGTAATGGACTTTTGAAGTTGAAAAATGTAAACTAGTCATTTGATTAGAACATCACAAAATGGAAAAAATTATATCAATTCACATTCCAAATTTGTTATTGGGATTCAATATATAATGTAATACAAGATGATAAACTCATATAAATAATCTTCTTTTTGAAAATTTTAACTGTTTAATAGTTAGAAACTTTTGAATGGTTAAAATTTGACCATATTTTCATAAGTCCATATAAGTTGTAATTTTATTTGTTTTTCAATTTCTTTGTCCCAAAAACATATTTTTAAAAAGTTTTACATGGGGCACTATTTATATGACTTTGTGGGTTTTCCTTTTAGGTGTAGGCAAGGGTGTTAAAAATAAGGTAAGGCCTTTAAAGCATTTGATGTTCCCAACATAAATAATAGAGCTAACGAGGCATTTATTTTGGAACACCTTGATTTATGGGCATTGTCTAATGTAAAGAAAAATATATTTTTTCATTTTTTTCCCACGATACCTAGCAAGTATGTCTAAAAAAAATTGGGAAAAAAAGGTTAGACATTTTGAAAAATGAAACACCTCTTCTTTTTACAGAGGAAAAATTCCATTTGATAATGTGTAGATAATTGGACAACCAATTTTAATTCTAAAAGGAATATGTGTTCAACAAACAATAGTAGGAGCTTTGGAGCATTGTGAGAACAAAGGTTTTTCAAACAACCAATGCATTCATGTATTGAAATATTACAATATAAGAGACAACCAACATTGGTTTGTTATTTTCTTGAATCTTTGTGACTCTAGTTCTTTTGTGTATATTTGAAGAAGTGGGAAGTTTTTTTAAAAAATTTAACAACAAAACAAATATGGTGAAAATTGTATAGGGAGTCGTAGTAGGTTTTTTTTTAAAATCACATAAGCAAACGTAAGCAAATTGTATAGGGAGGTGTAGTAGCCTGTGAAGAAGCTATTAAGATCTTAAGTAAGCAAAGATGATGGAGTGAAGGTGCAAAATTTTATGCGCAAAACAATGCAAATGGGTTGTTTTGTAGTTTTTGGTACACCAGAATAGTAATAGAAAGGGAGTGCTTTGACATAAGATTGTGAAAAATTTGCCACAAAAGTTTGTTTATAATCCCAAGCCATCATGATAATGAAATTTTAGGGTTCAAGAGTCTAGACTTAGCTTTGCAATAGAGCAAATTTGTTTTCTGCCTTACACAAAGAAGTCCAAAGCTGGCGTGATTACTTGCTACAATCATAAATAAACAAAAATAATAATAGATAAATAAATAAGGAAGGAAGGCCATAGAAGTGGATTGTGTTTTCATTTAAAAACCATTATATACGGGGTAACCAATCCACTAAAAGGTTAAATTAAGGGGTTTTTTTTCTTTATGAGTTTTTTCCATTTTGTATGTAGTTTATGATGTAGGTGGATTGTGGGACTTATGCAACAAGGGAAAACAATTGAAAGTAATAACACTTGGTATTAGAAGGTCCTTTCAAGGTGAGTAAAAACCAATGTAGCATAAAATACATATTTCATTGGGTCACCTAACCAACCAGTGAACCAAAAGTGTTGTGGTGCATCTTACGAACATGTGAAAATTCAACAAGTTTTCCACCACAAAATTAGGTATCATTTGAAATTTTGTTGTAATATATAATTTTTGAAATGGATCAGGATTCTTGTGAAGATGTTAACTAATCCATTAAAATTGTTTTTTAGGAAATTTTTGTGTGGCATTATCTGTTTTAGGTCTTATAGGATTAGGCTTTGGCGTAATGTTTTAACCATGGACCTTTAGGAAGTTTCTTATCCTTTTCCTTTCGAAATTTGTTTAGTCTTATGTGGTTGGCTTTGTAGATTTAGGATTGCCCTATAACAATAAATAATTTGGAAAATGGGGCCTATTATCTTAGTTTGTCTCTTTCCTCATGGGCAATAAATGTCCCATGTGCCCTAATTCATCATGTTTCATTGAACCTTGTAATCCCCATTGCCCATTTGCTCTATCATGCGCCACCACAAACCTATCCTCCACCCCATTTCACATGCAAACCACGAACCACCCATTAATTCCCCTTTCCATTCTAACAAACCACACACCACCTACTAGTTCCCCTTACTAGCCCCTAGCCCTTCATATGAATGTGGGGCCCCAACCTTACACTTTCCCAAACCCCCTGGATCATGCACAAGTAAAACCTTTTCCCCCTTCCACTTTATTAGCCCCGATAGGTGCCCAAGATTAAACCCCCCAACCTATCCCCATCTCTTCAACACATTCATAACCTTCACCTAAAGTTTCATGCCCCACATGTGGGTGCCAATTTACCAATCGAAGGTTAATTCATCACCAACATTTGTGTCAGACATTAAATTCAACTAATCCAAACCTTTGTGACCATCCTAACTTAATACCTAACCCTAAACCCTAAACCTTACTTGCATCATTTTAAACCTGGGTTTCATCATTGGATGTTTTCAGGTCATTTGATTTAGGTTTTTGTTGTTCTTGATCGTATAATCACATCCCTATTGTTCAATGGCATGATGTATAAATGATGTTTCATTTTTCATTAAATAAGCTAACACAAGACCCCTATAATGTGGTAGTTTGACACTTGTTCCTCTTGTTATCCCAATGGTGTTTTGTTTTGCCTTTTTGTGGTGGGGCAACATGCCATAAGGAATTGTGGGTTCAATTCCAACCTTTTTAGTAAGCAACTCAGAAAACTTGCAAAAGGAATTTTTTTATGGGCCCAAGCTTTGGTGGTGGGCTCAAATGCAATGCCTTTTTTCCAACATGACATTTTAATTCATAAATGTCTTTTTTGTGTTTAATTTTTGGAAGTGCAAGGGAATATTTCAAGCAACTTTTGTTTTGGCACCATTTTCCCTTGCACCCATGTCCTTTAACATCGCTTCAACTCTCACTGCATTACACCCTAAATTAGATGGTTACTTTTTACTTTTATTAGAAAATTACAAGTTAAACCAGGACCTCAATTTATTTTTTTATTTTTTCAAGTTGGCATTTCAATGCATGTTGCATTTATTAACAAGTGGTCTTTTTGGTATGGTCTTTAAACACCTTTGAAATGATTTTCCTTCAAAATATTCAGCAAGTGGTTTCCCTATATTATCTCAATTTTATTTTGATATCACACAAGGTCACATTCCACCCTAAATTCCATGTGTCCTTGGAGTGACCTGCCTCTAGCCATGACCAAACCTTTAAGTGGAATTCATCCCATTATGGGGGAAACATTATATTAACAACTCACAAGTCGCATTCTATGCCTTCAATTTCATGATGTTTTTGTAACACGTTTCTCCTCACACTAATTCAAAGTTGCAATTAAAGTTAGTTGTGAAGTAGTAATCCATGACATTAAGTGTACCCTAAACCTTCATTTTGACCAGGTTGCTTTCCAACTGGACATGGTAAACGCTTTCAATTCAGTGTTAAAAAAGGTCATATTTGAAAAACTTGGTGTAGCGAATGGGGACATCATACAACTCATCCTTTTTGTTTGTGAATTTTATGCATTTGAGTCTCCTTTGTTTTACAATCACCATAATTGTGAAGGTGATGTCATAGTCATCCCATTTTCCATGGGAATTCATCAAGGTGATCTTTTGGGAGGGACATTATTCGTTTTAACCCACTTTAAGGTTTAAATTTTACAATTAATCGTTTCCTTTCTTGTTTATTTGCATCCATTGCAGATGACATTCACATCATAGGTCCTTTTAAATTGTATCATCTACATATGATGCCATGTGGCGTATTAATTGAATTTGTCCAAAATAAATTTAAATCAATATTTAGGTATATAGGTCAAACTAGATACCTACCTATTTACCTACCCATCTAAGTTAAACACCTATCTATATAAGACCTACCTACCTACTTAAGCCAAATACATATTTAGGTAGGTAAATTAAGGAAGTAGGTAGTTATGTGTAAATACATGAATATTTATATTTTATTTTGGGTTAAGCCTTTTTGATTGGTTCATCCCATATATCCATGTTTTTAAAAATGAAAATGTAAGACAAAACACCTTATTTATATATATTTCAAAATGAGAATGAAAGCTAAAACATATGAAATAAACTTTATACTTGTAAATAGTTTGCGATTAAACATTTTTAGTTGTAAACTACTTCCAATTAAAAAATTTATACCAAATTTTTATCCACATTTCAATTTTTGTAAATTTTGTAATTAAAAAGGATTTTTTAAATTAACAAGCTAACTAGTTAATTAATAAATTCACAAAGAATTATTAATTACATAGAATATAATTTGTTATATTATATTATATAATTAATTATTACTAAATTCAATATTTAAATAAAGAGAAATATTATATAAGTTCAATTATATATCAACTATAATGATCTATCAACCAATTTAATTGATTAATATTGAAATAATTCAATAATTAATCATTTTAAATATTAAATAATAATTTAAATAAATTTAATAATATAATTAAAACTTAACATAGGTTACTATTTTAATATAATTAATCCTATTATTTTCTCATTTTTATTGATATAGCTAAAAATAAAAATAAATATTTAACAATAAAAATACCATTAATTTAATTATTATTGTAGATAGTTGGTAGCCAAGGTTAGCTATTTTAATTTTATTATTCATATTATTACTTCACTCATTAGAACTATTTATGACCTATTACAATAAATATTTTATATTTTTAATAAGCATATTTTCCTTTGAAAATAATTTGTGCATTTTTAGAATAATTTATTAGATTTCCTTATTAAATATTACATTAATTTTTATAAAATAATAAAATATAAAATAAAAATTATATTTCAGTAATTGATTATAACCATAGACTAATTAGTAATTAAATAAATTTTAATTAAAGATTTAAAAATATATAAAAATATTTTGATAATTATCATAATGTAGTAATACTTCATAATTGATTATTTATAATAATAATAATGTAATTTTAGTTAGCCTACACTATATATACATGTCACTTGTTATAACTATTATGATTTATTATAATTGCTTTTTGTGATAAATAAAAAATTAATTCTGAATAAGTACATTAATAATGAAAATAATTAATAAAAATATAAAAATATATTAGATTTATTTATTAATTATTTCAGTAATTCGTTGAATTAACTACACGGATATTATAATGTAATAATATGATAAATTTATTATTGGAAGTCTTAAGTAACTTAGGTTAACTATTTTGTTAAATATTTGTATCATTATTATTATTATGTCGATTTTTATAGTTCTTTTAAAATATAAATATATAATAATAATAATAATAATAATAATAATAATTTCAATAAGCATAATGGTTTTAGTGTCAATAACTATATTGTTATTTTTCTTATCATATTAATATTATCATCATCATTTAATTAAATATATATTTCAAAATTATAATGTAAGTAATACAAATATGTAATGTAATATAATAATAAATGTCATTTGTAATAATTTTAAGAAGTATAATAAGATAATTTGGATAAACTTGTAATATGGCCACAATATATTTAATAAATGTTTGACATAAAATTCTAATATGCTCAAAATATACAACTAATGTAACCATAATATTGAGGCCATTTATGTTCATAATAATATTTGAATAGACATGTAATATAATCGTTCATGTACATTCAAAATATAAATTTATAAATCTTAATATACCTAATTATATTCCTTAAAATACAAAAAAGAAAACCTTTGTATATTCATGGGGTTGTAATTAAATTTGGTCACATTTACAATTAATGGGACATAAATTGTTTCTTTTAATGAAACCCAAACTAAATGTTGTTCACATGGAAGGATGAAAACCAAAATAATCACAAATTAATTATATTGTAATTGCAAATATAACCAAAATAAAAAATAATCACAAAAATATTCAAAGGTAATTGCAAATGATTAATAATTGTATGTAGTTGCAAATAAGGTGGTTACGTTTTGGCAAATTTTTATTAGTGCATCACCCCAACAATTTATTATGAAATTGAACATTTGTAATTTTAATCATAATTGCTAGGTATATGGTTGATCAATGTTCATTAGTTTTTGAAGCCTTAACACAAGTCAATAACAACACCTTCCCTTTCTAACAACACTTCAAGGCAACATGTGATTTTTCATTATCCCCAGTTCACATGTGTTTTTTCCATTTGAACAATTCATCGAACGACAAATGATTCAATTTCAAAAATTTCATTTTAAAACATTTGCATCATTATACTTTTTCTAACATGCTCTTTGACAGGATATTTAAAGCTCATTGTGTTTGAATTTTATCATGTTTTAGCCTAAAGGTGAATGATTGGCTTACAATTTGACTAATCTTTTCAACCTTTCAATTATTTTCTTTGGTTTTTTTCACAATTTGTTTTGAACACAACTTGGATCACCCCATATTTCAATTGCAGGTATCCTTCAATGTGTGTGCACACATCCCATCGACCCTATGGGTATCCACCTTTTACGTTTCATTCATGGTGACGAACACATAGGAACCCATGATGTAGTTTGTGACACATTTGTTGACATTACATGAAAAGTCCACATGGGACGAGAACAACTACATGTGCTTCCTTCAACCACGTCCAACTCCTTTTGTCAATGACTTGGCATAGATGATATTCACATTCTAGCCGACGTTGTCATTATCGACGCAATGCAAGTGGATTTATTTCCCCGATCTTGTGCAACCCAAGGATTTGTAGCCTTTGATTTGGCTCAAATCAAAGAGAAGAGCTATTGCAACCGACACCCTATTGATCAATTCTTCCCTTTGGCAATGAGGTATTTGAGTGTCTACACAAATAGGTTGATGTGTTTTTACATGATTATGCCAATGTCATTTGGAGCTTGAAAGTGTCCGAAAGCCGTCATCTTTTTGTCTTGGTTACTGTTTCTTGTCAAAAAATTTCAATCACATTACAAAAGATGTAAACATCTCCCATCTTAAATTGGGTAGTAGTTGTAGGCCTAGCTACTTCTCAACTTGCACCCCCTTCAAAACACACCTTCCATCACCATGGCTGACCTATTGTAGATAATCGATTTTTGACATAGAATTTTTTTGACACCTAGTTTGAGCTAAATTGATGTCTTGTAAATTCTCCATTTTCCTTTTTCTTATTCCTTGTATGCTTTCCAAATCTACAGTGTGTTCATAAATAAAGTTTTTGCAAGGTTACATCATCATTAACTTCAAAACAGCAGAGGTTCTATGTCCTATCCACTGCTGGGCGGTTATTTGATTTTTAAATAACTGACAATTCCATTTTTTCAACATTTCAGAATCAAAGAACTTTCAGTTCCAATTTTTGAGAAAAAATAGGAATCACAGAGCAGCTGGCTGGTTGGGTACGAGTATTTCAGAATCATCAAAGAACCAACCAAAAACTAGTGGCTAGAAACGTGGGTTTTAAAAAAGTTTGAGAACCAAAGTTCCATACTGAAAACTGGGTTTTGATTTTTTTCACCCTCTCTGGGTACGTGGGTGTATACCCAGATTGATAACCAGAAGGTATATGTAGCTGATTCTAATACCCCACACAACACTGGTGTGACAAAAAAGGAGGCAGATAGAAACCTCAAGAAGCTTATGCATTCAATTATCAAGTTTCACATAAATCTACTAGTTCATAAACAACAAGTTCCTATTTCCTTACCACAGATTCTATCCTTACACCTCTTCAATCCATTACAATTATTGAAGTACAACAATATGGTTTCACTAAGTGTCTTATACTTCTTTTGAACTCTATTTTACACAGAAATATTGTTGTAAAGATTATTAGATCAGCACTCTCCGGACTCTTTCATTAGGCCATTGTGATCTTGACACAAATTTCTCCAGAGTTCCTAGGAGATGATTTCAACTTCTGAAGGTCCCAAAAACAAAATCCACACAATCTGGTATCCTCTCAGACTGGTCAATATTGTCCCCTAAGGAGTTTCGTCAATTCCAACATCTTTGCATTTTGTATTCATTTTTCTATTATTGCTATTCCAAATCCCTACTCCAGAACGCAGTGGAAAAAGACTTGGAGTAGGATATACAACAACATTATGGTTCAGGACATTCCTCCCATTCACCATATCTTAATCACAAACTTCATCACACAAAGAAAAAAGAAAGAAGGTGCTTAGCTCTCAGCAACCCGCTCTTTTTATTCATCGATGTCCCTTGCAAAGCCTGCCATTTCCAAAAACTATGAAAAGCTCCAAACAACCTTCATCAATTCCACCACTCTAGCATTCCGCAAAACAAGAAGGTTCCTGTCAAAATCGAGAACCGGACAACAGTGGAACAATAATGCTTGAGAATTTGATGAGGTTCATATCCTGGTTGATATCCGTTGTTTTTGCTCTTTTGGATATATCGAAACACAGCAGCGCCTCTTTCTCTCTCAGCCACACGCTGCGTGCGTCGTCTGCTGAACGTATGCACGCCAGGACACGCCATGCCGCGGCAACGCGTGTCCACGAGCCAGACCCCAGAGTACCACAACCCTAGTCCGTGGACCGTGGATCTTTCCATTAGGTCGCACATCCAACGGATAGGATGAGTATATTTGATGAGCCAACTAATAAGCCTTACGTTTCACCTACCAGTCGGTTTTGTATGACGCCAGCTGACGCCATTCCAAAAGCCTCGGTTGGCGTCGAAGGGCCGGTCAGACCAGTCACGGTTTTGGGGTCAATTTTGTGATGTAGCCAAAATGGCGATCACCCATATGAAGATTTAGCCAGATTTGGCTAAAAGCTAAATACGAAAGTAAAAAGCCTTAAACATTCTTATATATTTTTTACTTGAACCATATATAGAAATCCGGCGACTCTTCTTCAAATTTGGTCAAATTACGGCTATTGAAAATCGCAGAAAACACTTGATGTCAACACTTTTATTTTTTTATTTTCGCTTTTTGGCTATATATATAGCCAGCCCCCAAAAAAGAGGCTGGCACTGCTTTGCGAGAACATCCGGTCATGGATAAAATCTGAGTCTGCCCGGAGAAGTTCCGTGTGTGCTTTGCAATTGATTTTTTGTGTCAATTTTCTGAAATAGCCAAAAGTGGCGATCATCCATAGGAAGATTTAGCCATATTTGGCTACAAGCTAAATATGAAAGCTAAAAACTTTGAATATCCTTATACATTTTCGGCTACTTACATGAGCCATATATAGAAATCTGGAAAATTTTCTTAAAATTTGGTCTAATTATGGCTACTGAAAATCCTTCAGCACTTTTAATTTTGATTTTCGATTTTTGGCTACATATATAGCGAGCCAAAAAAAAGGCTGGTGCTTTGCAAGAACTTTTCCGTCACGGATCAAATCTGAGCCTGCCCGAAGAAATTCCGTGTCTGCGGCTTTGCGAGAACGTCTAGTCACGGATAAATTCTGTACCTGCCCGAAGAAGAAATTCCGTGCGGGTGTGCTTTGCAAAAGCGTCCAGTCGCAGAGATATTCTTCACCTGCCCGAAGAAGCTCCGTGTGGGTGTGGTTTGCAGGAACGTCGAGGGAGAGAGGGAGAGAGAACGCGAAAGGAGAGAAGTGGGGATTTGCGTGTGCGTCAATTCCCCACGACTTTTCAGGTCTTCGCAGACGCATTTTTGAGCGATGAAGTGTGCGCTCTAATTGCGTGGTTGATACTGTGAAGAAAATCCACAAAACGGAAGTGAAACCAAAATTTTTGGTGCCTCATACAGTCAGTTAGAAGTCGACGACTTGGAAGAAGAAGAAAGCGCTGGGTTTGCAGGATTCTTGCGGGTTTTGGTTGGCGGTACGTCGTGGGGACCAGCTGGTGGAGGCCAAGATGGAGGCTGTTATACTGCTGCAACCGGTGAAGAATCTCTTAGCTAGGGAGCATGGAACGAGATCATGGCTTGCGAGAAAGTGTGGGACGAGTTTGAGAAACTCGTCACGGAACATGCAGCAGCAGATGTTCGGCGCCGTGGGTGGTGAGCAGTGCAGGTTTGCGCCTCTCATGGGTGGTTTACGGCGGCGACGGCAAGTAGTAGTAGTAGTGCGTGCATTTTCCAACAATTCTGACTCTAGAGGTAATAACAACGAGGATGCAGAGGCCGGATGGGAGTCTACTTTCGAGATTGAAGTGCCCTCGGACCAGCGTCCTGTAAGAAGTTCTCTCTCTCTCTCTCTCTCTCTCTCCCAATGTTTTGTTTTGTTGTTGTCCCTTGCTCTCAGTTTTGCTCAGTCTCGCCCACTTCTTCTGTGGTTTGATCCAGACTTCCAAAATATTTTTAGTAGATTTGGCCACACACCCAATGAAGCACATGCCAGGAAGAAGAAAAGGAGGAGGACCAATGAGTCCAGAGATTAGGTGGTAATGATGATGATGACTACGATGATGATGGCAGGTGAATGAGCTTGCGGCTTTGAAGGAGGGAGCTTTATACTCTTGGGCACAGTTGAGCCCTGTAGAATTTGCTGTGCGAATAGGAGGCTTGTGGTTGCTATTTTTCCTTCTTCTAGGTGGCCCAATCGCGGCAGGAAGCTTTGAACCAACTCGTGTAAGCTAAGCTTTTCTTTCCTTCCTCTGGACTCAGCCCAGCAGTTTTCAGTAGAAAGCTGGAAACTGCTTTTTTGTTTGTGTCCGGCCCTGGAATCTCATCTTTTGTGCTATTACCGTACATGGGTTTTGTAAAATCTGCACAGAGCAATTCATAGTGGTTTTGATCTGCACAGAGCAATCATGGTGAATTTTTTTTTGTTTAAGAGTTTTGATCTCCCCAGAGCAATTCACAGTGAATGTTTTTTTGTTTAAGACTTCTGATCTGCACAGAGTAATTCATAGTGAATTTTTTTTGTTTTAAGGCTTTTGATCTGCACAGAGCAATTCATAGTGAATTTTGTTTTGTTTTTGGGGGATGATGGGGAATTTTGGAATTGCAGGAGCCTCTGAAATTTGTCCTAGCAGGAGGTGCTGGTTCATTATTTGCAGTTGCAGTGCTGTTGTTGCGCATGTACTTGGTAGCCTCTCACTCTCCCCAGTGCTGCCAGCAGCCACAAGCATTTGCAGTGAACATCACCAAAAAGAACCGAAATTTGCCGAGCACTGCTGGCTGAACATTTGGAATTCTGATTTTTTATAACATATTGTGTTAACAGGATTCTATCTTCATTGCAGGGTTGGAGCTATGTGGGTGACAGGCTTTTATCAGCAGTAGTTCCATACGAGGAAACAGGGTGGTATGACGGCCAGCTTTATGTAAAACCTCCTGAGGTCTGTGTACTCACCCTTGCCATGGCTTGTGCATCAGCTCCATTTCTGGAAGCCAATGCTCTTTGTCACATCAGCTCTTCGGATGATGTGTGTGACTGTCTCTACATAGATATAGGATTCTCATTGTCAAGCTTGACTTTTTCTCAGTTCAGAACTTAGGAAATTTGTTTGGCATTTTTGTCATTTGTGGTGTTGTCTCCTGGATTGTGTGTGACTGGCAGATTTTGGCTCGTGATCGGTTGCTGGGTGCTTATCAGGTTCGATACATACTGAGCCCACCTTTACCCCATTTACTGTTAAATATGATAAGAGACAGGAGTTTCCATGGGGATGTTTTTCTAGTGTTCCCTGATGCTTCTAGGTATGGATGAGTGCAAGAGCTTCAGTCTGTGTACAGACAAGCTCTTCAAAGGGTTGACAATCATTCATCTTGGCTATCAATTCCTTAGAGATGATGATGATGCTGGGGTGTGTAGTGACCCAGCCTTATTATGTAGGTGATAGGATTTCGTGCAGTGACCTGGGATTCTTGCAGGCCAGTTTCAAAATGGGAGCTTCAAATTTGAGATCAAACTCTCGCACTGTTTGGCATGTTTTACAGGAAGGACATGGGGTATGGAGTTGAAAGGCTAGTCACCCACCTTATTGAAACAAAAAATTTAGCATGTTTGAGTGCAGGTGAAGCCAGTAATGAATCGGCTGAAACAAACTTTGATAGGTGCAGGAGCATTACTAGCCACTGCAACTGCTGCGTTGGTGGTCCTTTCACCAGTCCAAGATTCGTCTGACATGCTTATGTTTCCTTCACCAAGGCATACATCTGAGGCCCTGACTGCAGATAGCAATGCTAGTTTCCAGTGCTTGCTGTGTAGCTGAAACTTGCTGCACTGGGGTCTATCATTTTACTGGTTGTCATTTGCTATGGCTAAAGGATCTTTGTGGCATTAAAATTGACCTAAATCAACACATGCTCTATGCATCTGCAGGAAATTGGATCTTCTGAATCCACCTGTTGCTGTTATGGACGATGATGAGTTGGCAGCAGCAGCTGCTGCTGCAGCGAAAGGGAGGCCTGTATACTGTGCAGACCGCTATTATCGAGCGCTTGCAGGAGGGCAGTACTGTAAGTGGGAGGATTTACGGAAGTAGGACAACTGAAGGGCACAAAATATCCAAGTGCTGCATTGTTGGGATTATTTTCTTCCTATAAAAGACAGTGTCTAGGATTTCAGTGTGGTGCACTGTATGTCACTCATCAATGTGCTTGCAGTTTCACAAAATTCATGTAACATTTCTAATAGCTTCCCATTTTTTTTAGCAACTGATTTAACAGGTGTTTTTTTGCATATTTCCATGTTCAGATCTGCTTGGACTTCCAAGCTTTCAGAAGATTTAGGCTGAGTTGATTATGATAGCAGAGAGAACCTGATGGTGACCATTTCAACACCTAGTGGCAAATTCCACAAGTCCTGGAGTTGTGCCTGAGCTTTTGACTACCTGAAATTTGGTCCATTTCTCTACACAGGATTGTTTGGTACTTGTTTTGTTTGTACTATATGATGTTGAAAGGTGAAATCAAAGGAATATTTGTGGTGAGATGTGCTGTCTTTTCAACAGATGCTAACATGAAGCTTGCTGATGTGATGTTGTCTCTAGTGTTGGGAACTTGTGCAAGCAGAACACCAGTTTTCCTCAAAACCCTTTACACTAGCAAAGGGTTTGATCTTGCAGATTGTACAGTATAAGTTTCTATGATTAGATACAGCAATTTTCCCAATATATGGTGGTGGGTGTATCTGATGCTTGCAGCATGTTTCTTCTTGAAGAATCATGCTCTTAAAGGTCAGGTGACCAAGTTTTCACTAGGCAAAAGATTGCTTGTGTATTGAATACATTTGATCTTGTACTCTTTCTGTCTCTCTCTAAAATTTTCCCAGTGCATACATCATGTGTCATGATCTTTTGAGTTGACCTGCCACAGATATAAAGAGAGATTGGTAGACTCTCTGTTGTAATCCAGTTTTCATCCCCCAAGGGGCATATGGAGAGGAGCTATTGGAATTCTCAGTTCAAGCTCTTCCAAGTTTGTGAAGAAGAAACTACTAGAAGAAGTACTTGCATTTGTGTCTCAATTCAGGATGCTACTGTTTACATTCCTCAGTTTGGCATTCAACATCAATCTCCAGACTAGTGAAGAAATATTTGAATGTAGAAATTGGTTGTGCTTTTGGAATAGGAATTTTTAGCTTCATGAATAGTATGTACACCAAGATTGTATTAGGAACTTAGCCAATCCAGGTTACGTGCAGTGTGCCATCCACGTTTTCTCTACGAGTTTTGTCATCAGAGAGTGAATGGAAATGAATCAGTCACAAGGTCAAAAATGTTTTAGATTGTTTGTTGGATATCTTCAAGGATTTGCTCTCTAGAATCCTCTGTTACAACTGCATTGTGGTGAGCTGTGTGGATCAACAATTCAAGCTGAACTAGTCATGATTACTCAGCAGTTGAACGTCAGGCAATGTTGATTATTGTCACTTGTGTGACATTAGTCTATTTGATTTCCAGTTGCTTACGATCTCCTTTGTGCCTATGCTGATCTACAAGGATGAACTCAATTCAATTCTTGTCAGTGGGGTCAATCTGAAGGGAAGTTACTTCCATTTTTTTTTCAAATGATGTGAAAAAAATATAAGGTGCAACTTATTGGAAAAAACGTAAGATTTACAATTTACTCACAAAACTGAAGGTGATTGGCCTTTGCAATGAGATACTCTAACTTGCCACAATGCCTTCCTTGTGTGCATTATGTGTAGAGCCAAGTTATCAATTTGTTGTTTAGCACCCAAGTCTATGTGAAACACCCAACTTGAACAGCTTTGGTGGGTTGTATTCAAAGTGACTGGCATGTGAGGCAGACCTATGGGTAGAAAGAAATTCAGAAATCTACTTGCAGCTTTTAATGGCAGGCTCATTATAGACTCATGTCATCCTCTTCAGATCCATAACAGAGGTCACATTTCTAACACATTGTCAGTGCAGAGTTTAGCAGAACACCAATGCAGACGAGGTCTCTGCAGTGTTAATTCAGGCTCTGGTGGCTGAGTTTGTGGATGGATACAGAACTGGGAAAGAAGATATCCAATATCCTAGACAGGCAGTGAGCTGTTTCAAAAGTGAATGAAATTTTCATTTGATGCATCTTCTGATGTGTTGTTGGCAGTTTACAATGGCATGCTCTTTTGTTCATGAGGACTAATAGCGAAGACCCAATTTTTCCATTAGATGGGACTCATGAAGGGCTGGGTGCCCACAGGTTGTTAAAAGTCACGGTTCACTCACGTTCATTGGCACAAAGCATACTTTCAGGCCTCACAATTTCCCAAGAGTCCTTACCGCATGCAGCAGGTAGACAATTCAACATATTGTTTGTGTATGCTCCATACTTTGGAATCAGTGTGGCAACAAACTTCGAGCTCAAATGGACATGGGCTTTAATGTACTAATTCAACCAAAACTTAAGATACCAAAGATTGTTACAGGGTGCTGTGTAACCTTCGTCCCAGAATTGTTTGAGATGTGGTTCTTTGTAAGTGAGTGGGTGTTCATTATACTGCAGTGATAGAACATGCAGAGTTGAGTGTCATCTGGACAGCACTTCTGAATGCTCAGGGAATGAAATTTTCATGAAGATTTATCTTCACCCATTTTGAGAGTGCCTTTTAGTGGATGTTCATAGCCATCATTGGTTCCAAACAACACTTTCAACTTGGTTATCTGGACCATCATCTCTCTATTTTGTGATGCATCATTGCCAGGGAATTCAACTCTACATGATGGGAGATGAAAGGCCATCTTTTGTTGATCTGACAGACAGCTAAATTGAGGAATGAAGTAGCAATTGGGAATTTGGCAGAGACAACAAAGTGGTGACAGTTCTTGTACCCACTATACCCTAACATTCTGTTTCCAATCGCTGGAGGGTGGACTCCTTGGAGCTTGCTCCAAGGATGTGAAGTACTGCTACACTATGATAGATTGTACAGGTAGCTTACTCCCAGTCTGAGATAACATCATTTTCATGACAGACTATGACCTGCAAGTGTTGAATCCAAGCCCAAAGGAAACACCCTTGACATTCATGCCAGGGGATGCTCTTGTAGTCATCTCTGACATTAATGTTCTGTATGAGGCCATAACCAACACCACAGTATCATGTCATTTGTTAACTTGTGACAACATGGATTTCTTCCACAGGTTGCATATGGTCGGTCACCACTGCAATGTCCTCTCACAGTTTGAAAGCATAAGTTCAGAATTTTCTTTAGATGTTGCATTCCAACATCAAAATCAACATCAATCTTGACCACTGCAACATGATCTACAGAGAAAAGGAAAATATTGTAATAGAAAGCACAAGAGCCACACAAAATTGCATGTGTCAATCTGTACTTCAAGGCACAAAATTACAAAGTGAAGCTATGCTTGCCGACAGCAATTCCTTGGTTATTGCTTAATAGCTTCTTCCAAAATCACAGAAAATTAATAACTTAAATATCGCAAGTTTGTATACAAGTAAAATCTACACCACCCCCACCCTTCAAATTCCTTTAAGGGTATCCTGTTGTAGTTCTGTATGTCAGCTTTACAAATGTACCACCATAACTGGCACAACCCCAAAAAAATCAACATGCACAATGTGTGCCCATTACTGCTCCATTTTCTAGCATATCAAAATATATCACTGTGTGGCTTCACTGAAAGAACCAGATCTCAGTAGACCCTTATAACCCTCCAAGTTTGTGTCAGATCCTTATAACTCTTGGAATGTGGGTTTCACAAGTTTTGCAACATTAACTATGCCACCAGTCTCTGAGCTGCCACAAAGTTTCTTTCTATAATTGCAGAGACTTGAACAAAGCACCCTTCATAAATATTACTTACAAGCCATGATTTTCCAAAGCACTTTTCCTAGCACAATCCTCCTTTTTGTTAGGCAGCTCCAAGCACTTGGAGCTAATATGTGTAGGCAACCCTGGCAAAAAGCTCTTTGAAAAGCCTTGATTAGCCCAGGTAAGGTCTATGTGCGTGCACCTTGATGCAGTTCATGAATACAGAAACTGCTTGAAACCCTTTGAACTGATTGTGGCAGACTCCCTTGAGCTTCTCAAATGGATACCAAGTGCTGAAAGAATATAGAGAGGGGACACTGTCACCACTGAGAAGGAAAACCCAAAACAAATTTGTGCTGTCACCAATAGCCCACAATATATAGTAGCCCACTCTCAAGGTGTGGTTGAATCAGACATACTTATCTCTGGTTCCGGGAAACTGAAATTGGCATCCATAGTAAATGCCCCTGTTGGTGAGAAAGTGGAACTCATGCCAAACATACCAAAGCTGCCCAGTCCAGTGGGACTGGGCAAGCCAAAGGGAATGGTGAATTTTGGAGACAAAGGAGAAGGGAATCGTGTCGGTACTGGAACATGAACAAGTGGAGCAGCATCTGCTGCTGCAGCTGATGATGATTCGTGTCTCACATGATGATGATTTCCTTCCCCAGCACCTGCATTTTCTGCTGGCTGCTGCTGCTGTAGCACCCCAGCAGCTTTGGGGGACTCCAAGGAGCTCAAGGAACTGGCCCATACATTGTCACTTGGACTCAAGACTGGCAGAGGAGAAAAGGAGAGAGGAGACACTGGAAACGGCGAAACTCTTTGGGAAGAAAGAGGGGAAAACCTCCCAAAAGGTAAAGGACTGAAACCTGGAGCAGATGTTGCCAAGGGTAAGGGGGCTGCTGCTGCTCCAGTTTGGGGTTGTTGTTGATGCAGAGTTGGGTATGCGAAAGTCGGGCGCAACGGTGGTGGGGCAATCTTCTGCAACCGTGAGACAGTAGGCTTAGTTGGCGGAGGGCCCGGTTCCCTTTCTCCTGAAGAAGATGATGATGATGATGGTGATGGTGATGAGGAGGAGGAGGAAGTACCCGTTAACTGTTGTACCAAAGACCTAAAATCACTGGGCTCAGTCTTGTAAATCTGGGCTGCTACTCGAGGTTGCGCCACCGGCCGCCGTAACCCCTTGGCTATCTTGCTGGAAGCTCTGTTCACAGCCAGAGGTCCACCACTCCGGCCTCTTCCCCCAACATCCGCTGCTCCATCCGACATATCCATGGCCATAGGATCTGACATACCCTACTAATTCCTGCCTTCTCCCAAATTCCCAACTCCTTCCAAAATTCACAACCGGGTGACCACCGCTTCTTCAAACACAGGAAAAAAAAAATCTTCTTCTGCTGTTGCTACTTCTCCCCCCTGTTCTCCCCCTCGCCTGCCTTCCTTCCAAAAAGATTTCTAATCGAGTGACTCCCCAACAGCACCAAATCTCAAACCCTTCCAAAAGCACACAAACCCTTTCAACACATGATAGATTCTTTCTTCTTCTTCTTCTACTACTACCTCCTCTGGCTCATCCTTCTCCTCCTGCTCCTCACCTTTCAGCACCCAAGTTCCACAATTCCAAATCGTCCCAAAACAATCAAAATCCGGCTTCCTGTCCTCCACAGCTCCGGTCACCTAAGACAGACACCAAGTACTTGAAACCCACCCTCACTACCAAACGCTGCACTAAACCACTACCCAAAAAGGAAACATGAAAGCTCCGATACCAATTCACTCAACCTCTTGCCACATGCCTCTCTCTCTCTCTCCCCCCGTCCGTCCGTCTCTTTCTCCGTCTCTTTCTTCTTCCCGAAACCCCAACTCCTTCCCCACCTCGCAGTTAACAAACCAAAGAACGAGAAGACGCTGAGGAAGTGTCCCTAGTACTGAGAATGGGAATTATTATGACTTACGTGTGCCCTTCCTCCTCCTCTCCTCCCTCCGTTCAGTGTTCTTTTATTTATATTTATATTTATATTTATTTATTTATTTATATTTATTTTAAAATTTTAATTTAAGGATTTTTTTGTTGTAGCCTTATAAGTGGCGATCATCCCTCGGAAGATTTATTGAGCCAAATCTGGGCTATAAACCTTATATCAAACACAGAATTTTAATCATGCTTCTACATATTAATTCTGGCTATTTATTGGAACTAAATTTAGCATTCTTGGGATTTTTTTTAAATACAAAAAATCTGAATTCTTGCTATATTGAATGTAGTGTTTTCTTTTCAACAACTTTTGCCATGATTTTACCCAATTCAATGGGGGAGTATTTTTATTTTTCTGTGTTAAGGTGATTTTTTTAAAAAAAAATTCTAAAATTGTGGGATAAATATTCAAATTCTCATGAGCAAAAAATTGATAATAATAATAATAATAATAATAATAATAATCTTGATTAAATTCCCTCTCAAAAGAGTAACCATTCTAATTTTTCTGATTTTTTTGGTTTCGCCAGAAATTTTAACAAACTTTCGCCAGGAGAAAAAAAAAAAAACCGCCGTCTCTCGTCAATCTCCTCATCCAGAACGACTCCAGTCAAAGGAAGCCCGGTCAGAATAAAACTTATCACCCAATTGTTTTAGTTGACTGTTATGACTCCATGTCCCCCTGTCGTAAGCGTAGGCCACGGTGAACCCCCCCCCCCCCAAAAAAAAAAAAAAAAAAAGAAAATCTTCCCATCCCATGGGGGTGGGCAACATGCACCCAAGAGGCCCAGTTGCCGGGGGGGGGGGGGGGGGGCTTTTTTTTGATTTTTGTTTATTCTAAATTTTTTTTTTTTGTTTTTCCTTTTTTTTTTTCCTATATTTACATAACTTTTTTTTTTTTTTTTTTTCTTTTTTTTCT
>Ga0116227_10001783_pt1 | contig 48799 bp, 39 predicted proteins | sample S1TSphgellanicum_FD_89693 | JGI IMG/M metagenome (GOLD analysis project Ga0116227, IMG submission 89693) | Host-associated microbial communities from peat moss isolated from Minnesota, USA - S1T2_Fb - Sphagnum magellanicum MG | ecosystem: Host-associated > Plants > Peat moss > Unclassified... | reverse complement strand
ATTCTTGGGCCCAATGAGACACAAAAAATATTCCATCCTCCAATCAAATAGGATGACAATCCTCATGACTAATGGGATTGGAGGACTCATCCTTCCCCTTATCTTGGATATCTTGATGAGGTTCTTGAGTTTGATTCTTATCCTTTCTGTATGTTGACCCTCACATCCTACTTCTTCATCCTAATTATTTCAACTAACTAACTACTAGGACAATCTATCGGTAGTAACAAGTAAACATCCTTGAGTCCTTACTTGACTAAATCAATTCAATGGTTGAAGTAACATCCGCGCATACCATTTTCTCTTTTGATATCCCTTACTTATTTTTTCTTCCATGCACTAATTAACTATGTAGTACATAGTAAATTGGAATTTAAAATTACATCACAAAAACCCCCACATACTTCTAGATCAACCGTCAAAATTAGGGTTCGATGACTCCATTAGATCTAGAATGTTCAAGTTTTCATGAGATTCCGTCGTCACTCCCACACTTTATGCCTACCCTAATTTGTTAAATAAAATAACTTAAACCCCTTCTAAACGCAAGTACCACATTGTTTCTACTACCCTCTTAGTTTTTTGTTGATGCAGGTGAGCATTTAATCATGGCGGATGATGTCGCTACGCCCTCGAATCCTCCATTTCACTAGTAGAAAAGGAAAAGCTTGAAAAAGCACCGCTTGATGTGAAGGTTTCTCAACGGTCGCGCGAAGAAGAACCATCCAGAAGAATGGTGCACACTTGAGTCGATCGTTCAGCATGGGATCATCGATTATCTCCTAACCCACATGCTTTAGCAATCTATTTAGAATTTGTTCCCGATTGTGGATTCGCACCAGAAAGGTTTGAAGAATGTCAATGTGAAGACGACGATGTTCATCTTCATTGTCGAACTTGGGTTCTCGGTGATGGCCATTATCGTTGGCTGCGAGGCCCAATCAATCCCCTTCCCATGGAGGAGCCAAATACCTAGCTCGCACCATTCGTTACATTCTGGAGTTTTTGCAATTGTGATCTATCCCCTTAAAGTTATTTACTAAGTTGTAATTCACCTGAGGCCACTCAGGTGGAAATGTTAATGCCTAAATTTGATTTTGATTTTATTTAAAAATCTGATAAAAGCGAAAACTAAATAAATATGTATTAGGACTACATCTCAGAAATCTTTCAAGTACATTCATGCCTGAAGATTATTTTACATATTACCTTAATATTGTCATGGCGAGATGTTATTGCTAATTATGGGCTTGTATTCCCAATATATCAATAAACCAAATCAAATTTTACATCCTTTTTCCCTTCTCTACAATAAAAGGATCATGCACTTAAAAGGTTTACTAGGTCTTAAAATTAACTAACCTTTGCATCAATTTAAATAAAAGAGTCTTCTACGTTAAAATATCCAAAAGTTAATTCAACTCTTAAGAATTATTACTTGGAGGTTTATCAGGATTCAAATTATTAATACTAAGGAAAATTACGAAATTAAAGCTTAACAATTTGTGGTATTATAATCCATGACTCACACCCCTATTTACACTTCCAAAATTTTGTTTGAATGTTTGAAAACACACAATCAATAAGTATAATTTTACATTTTTTTCCAATGTTTGTCTCTATTGTTTCCCCCACTTTTCGTTACTTTCAGTGCTAAGAGTAGAGGATTGAAAGTCATTGAATTACACAAATAGGTTACTAGGTGTCCCACTTTAAGAAAAGGTAAGGGTTTTGATGGTTAATTTTTAGCTATTTGGGTGGCAATATGGTTCGAATGTTTCATGACTGCTAGAACTTTGATTTTAGGATTTGAATGAATGTAACAATATTGGCTTCTAAAGTTTAATTTGCAATAGAATGAACATTTCAAAGCATACTTAATTCACAAATCCAAAAGAAGTGGTGATTGAAAGCATTGCATGAATTCCCTACTAGATGTTGGCTAGTGTTGATCGTCCTTTGTCCATGTTCTTATCATGTTCTTCTTCCATACTCTTAGTGTTGATAATTGACGATTGAAATATATAAATCCTTGGGGCCAACTTTGAGCTTTGATACCAAGGCCACTGTTGAAAAGATTGCAAGAATTCATTGTTATGTAACATCCATCATGTGTCCTTATTTGTTCCCCCCACTTTTCCTTATTCTTGGTGCTAAGAGTATATGATTGTCTAAATAAGTTAATTAATGTCTCCCTTTACACTAGGAGTTAGGGCTAGAAATGTTTGGGGCTTTTGATGGGTTAATTTATAAAAAACAAATTTCAAAAAAAAAAATCAATCAAAAAAATTTCATTATGATTTTTTATAAATCTTCATGAAAGCTATCTTGAAGTTTTTTAGGTAACAACAAATTAATTAAAATTATTTTATTCTCAAAGACGAATTTTTTATTAGAATGTTAATTTATTTTCAAAGTTTCGTGTTTTGTTTTAATCAATTCTTGCATAAACTTTGAACTCCATTTTCGGGTTCAAATTTAAATGAATTGAAATTAATTACTTGGATCTTTCTCAAACAAATTCTATTTAAAAAATTGGTCATATTAATTTTATTTTACAATTCATACTAATATGAAACCTCGTGAAAGAAATAATGCAAATGCCAAGCCAAATAAATAAATAAAACAATTGGTTGTTGAACAATCATATTTTGATGAAAAATTCGACAAGTAGATGGTTGGTGTTCAAATTAACCTATAAATTGGATGGGTGCACCCAAAATCTACATGTGCCATATTGCATACACACTCTATGAAGTTTCAAGTCTTGATTCTTGAATCCATAATTCTCCTTTTGGTTTATAAACTATTATACGCATTATGCTTATTCTTTTGACATCACCAGTATTGTCTTTATTTGTGGTGGACATACTGTGCAAAACCAACTTCTCTAGCTGTGCTACTCACATCATTGGAATCCGTTTCTATCCTTGGTGTTGTTGATTCTAGGCTTTCCTCTTCTTCATCTATCATGTTTTCTTCGGGGCTTTGTGGCTCCGGTATCATGTTATCTTCTTCGTCATCCAACTCCGTCATTCCGACATTTGTGCATGTTGTGAAGTCCTCTTTTTCCACCTTGCTAGTAATTGTATTTGCCTCTACCAGTTGGTCCATTTCCTTGTTGGATGCAAGTGTTAATGCTACATATGGATCATCCTTTTCATCTAATTCATTTCTTGGCCATCTCTTTTCTAAGATTGAATTGTTTTTTTTTTGGGGCACTTGGAATCCTAGTAAGTAATCACATTGTCAATGAAATCTTGTTCTAAAATTTTGATTTGTCAAGGTGCTAGCCATGGATTGTCTCCAAGTGGTTGTGGCAAGCTACTCAAGAACTCTAGCATAAACATTTTGATCATTGTCCCATATATCCTCGTAATCCTGCAAGTGGTTAGTAAACACCTAGTATCCAACCTCTGCCTAGAACTTTACATCTACACTCTTTAATTTTATTTTTGTGACATACATGTATAAATCTAAATTTGATGGTGTTTAACAATAGTGTCATGGATATGGAGATCGTGACATTTTGTAAATGAGAAATATCTATCCTAGGTTTTTTAGAATGGAACCCTTCAACTTGAAAATAAACCTACATTGAATGCAAGTTATAACCCACTTTGGAAACATGTCAAGTTGGTGGCATAATTGTAGTTGTCAACTCCAATTCTGCATTTAAATCTAACATAATTACCTTTGATTTTCATTGGACCACTTCGTTGGTAGTGATGAGTTTAGAATGGTAGAACATGCCACTCCAACTCCTAATGACAAAACAATTGTATGTGTTTGAACAACCAAAAAATCAGGTACTTGGATATGTTAATCATTTATTGCTCCAATTTTAATTTTTTAGCGATTATTTCCCTCAACAGTCAATATGCATTTGTTTAGCATGCAATTTCAATGTTTAAATTCATCCCTTTTTTTATTTCTTGTTTTCACAACTAAATATTTATTTCAAAGATCACATACTTTGAATAAATATTCATATTAACATGTGTATTGAAATGCAATTTAGTGCAAGTTATCAGTTTTAGTCCCTCCATCATTTCTCGACATGTTGTCATTGTTTACTATTGTACACCTTTCATGGTTTTGAGGTCGGCCCTATCATCCAATGGTTCACTAGATGGTTTAAGATGTTGTTCCTTAATTCTTGTGGCACCTAGGCTTGCTTGCTTGGAGTAGCATACAATTGTCTTTTGGGTTTCATGAATTATGCTAATAGCAAGTTACCAAGGGTTACCAAGTCTTCTGTTGACAAATGGCTTAGTAAACTTGTGAAAAAATATTTTGGAATTGGCTTCTTCAAACTCATGTTTTTTTGAAAAATTCCATGGCATGTGTAAACATTGCCAAATTGTAATCTTCTGTATCTTCCTTGGAAATGTGTATTATATGTTTGAGCAATGAAAGAATTTCTTTATCTATTTTTGTATTAGCCCATCCCCATGCTGCTCATTCATCTATTTTGTCAATTACCTTTTTCCATTTTGTTCGCCGTGTTTTGATTTTGAGCAAATATCAAAGGGGGTCTAATATGGTATCATTTCTTGGATATTTTAACGATTTTTTTGTCACTTTGCAAATTCTATCTAATATGTTTGAAATTAATGTGTATTCAATCATTGATTCCAAAGTGTTTGGTGTGACATTTGGCGTCAATTTTCTTTCCATTGTAGAATAAAAATTTCAAGATTGTAAACACGTGGTAGCTCGGTAAAAAGTATTCAACTAGGCAATAAAGGTGGAGTAAATACAATTGCAAGTATAAATTAGGAAAATTAATAGTAAAGGGAGGAAAATGCAATTTGATTATACAAGGTTCAAGAATGGTGCTAAATGCAAGAGGTTGAGAATGTGAATGAAATAACAAATAGCTTGAAATGGTATAAAGAATGTAAAATGTTAATGGCTACCTGGTATTATTTCAATTCCTAATGGGCACACGCCTATTCGTGGTGAATGAATAGTGTATGGATTGGCACATACTTCTTGGTGGGTCATTGGGTTTATAGTCAAACATTATCTCAATTCCTAATGTGCACATGCCTCTTGGTGGTGAATGGGTAGAGCATGGATCGGTAAATAGTTATTGGTGGTTTAATAGGTTTATATGCCATTGATTTGGATTTAGTTTAAAATTTTAAATGGTTTAGATGCTGCATAAATTCATATTTAAGAAATATGAAATATAACTTGAAGTATTGCATTAACATTTCATGTGTTGTATGTTTGAAGATAAACCAACATGAAATATTCCATCTTGTTTCTTTTGTTTAATTTTTTGCAACAATTTTGTTGCCAACATCATTTGAAAGTCCATCCATTTTTCCATCCAAGAATATAGTTCATCCATGACATGTGGTAGAATATTCCTCCACGTCACCAAATATTTCATCCTACATTTCAAATAATATTTTGTCGACATCAACAAGTTATTCTTGAAAATATTCCCTTGGGCTCACTTGTTCATCGTTCATGCTCACATGTTCACAAGATAGCATCCCTATACAATCTATAGTGGTCTGGTATTTGATGGTATTAGTGGGATAGACGTACTTAGTAATTTAACCTAATTAAAATTAAGTGGTTCAATGGAAACTTGTTCAATAGAATATTCATTGCTTTACATTTGATCATAATCTTAATAAAATTATTCTTCTTCCTTCCAATCTACCATATTTTTAGACTTCAAGGGCTCTCTATCCTTGGAACACTTGTTGTTTGCATATCGATTTGCTTCATGTTGTAACATCAACAACCATATTCACAACAACATTATGTGTTGTGGTAACATTTTCAACAAAAGATGATTTGGTTTTTTAAAAAAACATTGTTGGGCTTTTGGCCTTGTGTGGACAATCCCAAGTTTGATTACTAGAGAATATACAAGAAAGTCATTGTGGAATTTGGGCTGATTTGCCAAATTGAATTACCACCACTACATCTATAGTTACTAATGATGTGGGTGAATTGTTTTTGGGGTTTTTAATAGGATTCAACATTATGTCCTATCTAATTACATTGGTACAATGGCATTGTGGTCTTGCTATAATAACAATTTTCCCATTGTTTTGATTTGTTTATGGATTGAAAAACATGTTGTAACCCTTTAGCAAACTTTCCTTACAAATTAAGGTTGTTTCTTTATGTTCAATTAAGGTCTATCTTTTCATTCCACTAGTTGCTAAACACATATGGAAATAATCTAGCATGAAAAATAGTGGTAAAGTACATATTAATAACGTTGATATGCAACCAATTTGCTAAATGCAAAACTCATTCATGATACTCCTTCCATTGTCTCTTTCTCTTCTACTTCATGTAAATATGTTCATCAATATATTCCTTTCAATAGTGGTTACAAAAAGCTTGTTGAATTTCAACAAAAATATATTGAGGATGATCCTTCACAAAATTAGTACCCCATTTAGAAATAGTATTCCAATGTGCTTTAAAACATATTAACAATATGATAATCTTTCGTTTTTTCACTAGTAGTAATAATGCACTTAAAAATTTCAATATGAGCATTTGGATTTGTATCCTTCTCATATAGAAGATATGGTAACACTTTTATGTTTCGTTGATAAACCTATTTAGGAAATGGTGGATATGATCGTACAAGATACCATGGTGGGTGATAAGGATTCCACCTAGGATTTAACCATTTTGGAATATCGATCCTCCTAAAGGGTATTATGTTTAGTATTGATCCAAATGGATAATGATTAAGGGACAAATTACTTCCTAAAAAACAAGCCCATCCTTGAGTGATACCACTAGAAATGTCACACCTTGATTTTATTAGACCCACCAAACTTTAAGAAATTGTAGGAAACTTTTTTTTTTCAAAAAAAATTCATAATTTTTTTAATGAATACATTTTTTAGGTTTCACAAATTTTGAAATTTCAATAATTTTTGAAAATTATGTATTTTGATGTTCCTAATTATTGCATTTAGAAACCTTTTTTTTTTACAAATGTTGGTTCCTTCCCTTGAAATATTTGGTCAAGAACACAAAGTTCAAACATGATTTGGGAATTGTTTTCTTAAGGTAATTTAGAATTCCTACCATTTGTGTATACTTATTAAAAAATTATTTAATTAAATATACTTCAATTATGAAAATTGAAAGTTAAGGAATGTGATTCTTGAAGGGGCCATTGTTATTAAGAATACATTTTTTTTTTCAAAATAAATTTCAAGCCATATTACTAATGTCGCAACCCTAGCCTTGGGCTCGCGACCAAGGCAAAGGGCTTGCAAAGGTGTGAGCCAAGAGGAATCCCGATAGTCAAAGCAAGAAAAAGAAGCCTGGGAGTCACATCACAAACTCCCAGGAATGTTAGAAAATGTGAGGGAGTATGAAGGAATGAACCCTCACACTCCCAAGGCAACTCCCATTTTGGGAGATGGAGTCTCGGTGGACTCCCGAAACTTCGAAGAGCAATTGTAGGGGTCAAAACCCAATGGCCTGTGGCATTCTTTATATTATTGAAAAGTTCTTGGAACGTAGATGTCTAAAGTGGGCTCGCATTGCTCATTTGGACATCTAAAACATAAGTTATGGCCAAAAGAAGGGTCGGGAGTCAAATTGCCAGTTTGACTCCCGACCACAAAAAGTCAGGAATCGACCCGATTTACTTAGTTGTAGGGGGCGTGCCACATATCGTTGGAAAGCTATCAACGAGAGCTACAACTTTTCTTTAGACCACACCTTAATCGAAGGTTTGTTCACAAAGTTATGGGGCTCCAAAGTTGCGAGAGTCGTAGTTGGCAGGATTTCGGGACTCCCACTCGGGAGTCCCAGGAGAGAAAAGCCATTTGGATGTAGGCTCCATGGCCATCCACAAAGTATACTATAAGGGGGAAGGCGGTGGCTTCCCCCAAGTCCGGGCCGTGGTGAGTTTTGTGTGTTCGTGTTGCCCGTGGCTCGTCCTAGCACCAAGGGTGCTACAATTATGCACTAATCACTTTGTGTGGGTTGTGTGCAGGCCCATGTGAGTGAGTGAAGCTTGTCAAGTCTTCCTAGTCCCATCCTGAAGTTCCAACACGCCCCTCTACCCCTCAAAGTGTTGTGAGCTAGGGAGCGTGCTCCAACTCTTCCCTCTTCTGTTGTTTTCTATTTGGGCTCACATTTGAGTCCTTTAAGGAGTTGGGAGTGTGTCAACTAAGGCATGAAATGGATATATATATATGTTTAATTATGAAAAAAAATTAAAGGAAAAATGGCCCATGAAAATGATTTGGCCACTTTTGCTAATTCCTTCAAATGATTCCTGGTGGTACCACCCAAGGATGGGTTTTCTTTAGACCTCAACATGGACTCCCTCTTCCATCCCCATTTGGTTGATTTTTTGGTATATATTAGTAGAAAATGACCATTTTGTAATTGGTCTCTATAATTAATTTATAGTCATAATCAACATTTGCAATTGAAATCTTAATAATTTTGTTGGACAAGTCGCATGTGACACTAGTGGTAAATACAAAAAATTTAATCCTATATTATAATCTCAATATGGACTAAAACATGTCATAAAATTAATACTAATGAAATATGTTCATTCAAATTTACTCATATATAGTTTCAGAATTAAAATCCAATAATGAAAACATGTTAGCAAACATGAAAACAACAATTTTTAGCTATGGATGTGAAGTTTAAAAAAAAATCCAAGTGTTTTTCTTTCATGCTCCATTAAAATTCAATGTTCTACAATGATACCATTTTTTTTTCTTTTCCAAGGATATTCATTAAAAAACAAATCCCTATGTTCTATTCAAATTCAAATAGTGATAAAAACTATGTAATCTAGTTAGTAATTCCTAAAACAAAAACTAACTAAATATAAATATATTAACTAATTATTGTGAACCATACCGATATAACAATGTGCGATAATTTCAATTTTTAAAAGTTGCATAAGGGTTATTTGAGTGTGCTAAGGTTATTAGGGGCTTTTAGTAACTTCATAAGGAATGATGAATGCACGTGGTTGCATGGAGGGGTTGTTTTCTTTTCTAAAATACAATATTGGTGAATAAAGTGTTAGGTTAGTTTTTTTCTTCAACAAAAAGCTGGTAATCATAGTTTTAGAACTTCAATTGTGTAATTAGGGGTGAGAAATCTCTAAAGGGTTGGGGGTAGAAAAAGACACCAAAATTTGTGGTGTTCAACAAAATTTTGGTCTTGTTCTAGTATTTAGTAGATAGCAAAGATGTTTGAGATTCATGAAGCAGTTGAAGGGGTGTCAATGAAAAATCCATTAGAGATAGAACGATCTTCAAGCCTCATGAACATAAGATTAATTTGAAATAACTTAACGATTAAATATAGTGTGATAGGATGGCAATGGCAACTTGAGTGTTATAGTGAATGAAACATTTATTTACAATAGGGATAAGCTCAACAAGGAGATGCAATTACATGTTGAATCTCGAGTTATGCTTCAGTGATAGTTTATAAGTGTAAGAAATATTGGATTGTCGAATGGTGCGAACTAGGTAGTCCACCTTGTTATTAGGAAGTAGTCGACGAATCGGACCACGTAACCAACGATAGTGTCCAACGCTAGGAACTGAAGACCATGTGAAGATAAAGGTGTCTTCAATCAAGTTTGGAAAGATGCGATAGACCAAGCTCGAGGGGGTTTAACTTCAAGACGGGTGCGCACCTCTCGAGATTTGAGATCTTCATCACGAGGACGTTGCATCAATGTCAAATCTAAAGATGTTTGTAGAGCCAATTTTTCATTCACTTGTGCAGCTTGAAGCCCGTAAAACATGGTCATACATAATGCCATAATTTCAAGGAAAGGAAAAAAAAAATTCAATCAAAGTCAAATCAACAATGAATGTGTGGAAGACTTATTACATCGAGATGCGAGGTTGTAATTTATAGATCAAGGAAAAGGAAGGAAATGCGTAAGTAACGGCCTACAACCAGGGTAAAGTAAAGCCTTAAAATCAATGGAAAAAATGAAGGTTTAAGTAAAATTTGTTGGAAGGAAAATGGGGAGAGGGGAAAAGGTGTTTTTCCACCAAGCAATGGAACCTTCCAAAGGCCACCAAGCATGCAACCTTTCAAGGCCCACCAAGCATGGAACCTTTCAAGGGCCACCAAGCAATGGAACCTTCCAAGGGCCACCAAGCATTGGAACCTTCCATTGGCCAAATCTTCTTTCACCTCCTTCCTTTTCCTTTTTTCTAAGAGGGCGGATTCGGATCATTGAAACTCTCTTTTCCTCGGGATAATTTTTAATTCAAACCTTGAGAATACTTATTCCCACAACCTTGTTGAGGAAGAAAAGAATGATTAGTCTTGGTAGATGGTAGGAAGAAGGAATGTAGATTGGACATTTGTAATAGTTTTGAAAGAATGGAAGTGAGTAGGGATAGTGTTGGGAGGTTGAAATCTCAAAAAAATCTCACAAACCCTCTCAGGTTTAGTAGCATAACTTCTTATTAGTTTAGTTGTAAAACTTAGGATTTGGTAACAAGGTGCGCCTTGTAGTTAGTTTTTAAATGAACTAAGGCAAGCTAGATTTGAATAACATATGTGTCAGGAATAATATTTCAAGTGGTTAGTGGTCTGTAACTAAGTTGAACATGGTGTTGAACCTTTAAAAGTTGGTTTAAATGAATGACAATTTGACATAAAATTCTAGGATTTGAGGTGTTTGAGCTTGGAAAATAGATCTATCAATTCTAAATTGTAAATGATGCATAGGAGGTGAGTTACTTAATTTCAACTACAAATGCAATTTAACGTTTAGAAATACATTTGCATTTTTCCTTTATCGGTAGCATATGTACTTTCAAATATAATCACCTCATAGAACCGAGAGTAAAGGGACAGAAAGTTGTTTCACAATTATTACCACTAATAATTACTCTTTTAACATTACCCCATCCATACTCTGAATTACGTCCTAAAATTGTGGATCAAAAATTTGCTTAAAAAGTTAAATTTGATGTTATTCCTGATCCTATGATTCAAAAACTAATGTTATTCTTGTTGTACTATAGTTTGAACTATCTTCATTAGGTGTCTCTTCCCTATGGTCAGAATCTATAGAGTCTAAAGAATTCTGATTGTCTAAACTTTAACTCACTTTTAATGTCTGATCTACATATCTGTATGGCTTCAATTTATTAACATTTACCAAAATTGGGTTTGGTTCAAAAGTATTAATAGAAACAAAAAGAATTGTGTTGTTGGGTAAGCAATATTGTACCCTAAATGGTCCAAACCATCTTTTCTTGAATTTGCCCATATGTGTTTTTTTTTCCTTTGGGAAATTAAATAACATAATCTCCAAATTGAAATTTCTTCTCTGTGTTTATGTTGACTCCACAAAAATATGTTCCAATGATTTTCTCCAACATTATTCTAAGCTTTGAATCTGTTCTTTTGTAACTTTTCCAACTCTGTAATTTTGGTAGTTAGTACTCTGGTTGATACTTTGGATCTTTGTGGTCCCCATTAGTAGCCAATATAACATATTCTATTGGCATTAAAAGATGCAAACCATAGATTAATTGGTAAGGTGTGCAACATGTTGCCACCTTATATGCAATCCTATATGAAAACAAAACTATGGATAAGTGTTCATCCTAATCTGTTCTTTTCTCATTGACTAACTTGGTCAAAAGTCTACCAATGACTTTGTTAGTAGATTCTGCTTGTCCATTTCCTTGTGGATAATAGGTAGTTGAATTAACATGCTTCAACAAAAATTGTTTTGTCAGATGTTTTATTATGTCATTAATGAAATGCACTCCTTGATTTGTAACTATTACTAATGGACAACCAAATTTGGTCTAGAATATATTCATATAATAATCTAGTTGTAACTACTACAATATTGGTTTTAAGTGCCTTTGCCTCTACCCACTTAATTGCATAATCTATAGCTATTAGAATATATTTGTTTCATGTTAATCTTCTTGCTAATTTAATTAGTCCTATAAAATTTTAAACCTCATTTCATAAAAGGTTCTTCTGGAAGTGTTGTTACCAACTTGGTTAGACTTTTTATTTTTGGTCATCCAATTTTCTGACAATTGTCACAACTTCTACAAAATTCATGAATATCCTTGAATAGAGTTGGCACCAATAACTTGCATCCAAAATTTTCTTTGGAATAATATCTACAACAAAATGTCCTTTTGCCACTCCTTATGTAGCTCCTTGAGAACAATTTGTGCTTCTGAGGTGGTCAAACATTTGCACATTTTGTTGTCTTATCCCACTTTGTACTTTATTCCCTCTTTTAGATTAAAAGGTTTTGCCTTTTCGGCCAACTTCTATTTATGAACTAAGTTCAAAGTTTCTAACATTTGACCTATCTCTAAATAACTTTTCATTTCTTGCATCCATATAAGTTCTACAAATAATAGTGATGCATCTAAAGTATGATTTGGGACTCCTAATGGTCTTGAACTATTTGGTAATCTAGATAAAACATTAGCTACCACATGTGTTCTACTAGGCTTGTAGATTACTATGAATTCATATTCCAAAAATAACAACCATATGGTTATCATTCCAAACCCATGTGGTTTATTGACCAAATATACCAAAGCAATGTGGTTTACATAAAAAACAAATTTGTTTCCCAACAAAAAATGTCTAAACTTATGCAAAGCATAAACCATTGTTAAGGCTTCTCTATCTATAATAATATAATTATGCTCTACTCTATTTAACAGTTTAGAGGCATATATTATAGGTTGGTCATATTTACCAGTTGGTATCTATGCCAACATTTGCACCTATTGCCAATAATGATGCATATGTGTGCACATGAAACTCCAACTGCCAATTTGGGGGTATTAGAATTGGTGCTTTCATGTATTTCTGCTTGATATGATCCCATGTTTCTTGACATTTTGTGGTCTAGATAAAGGGTTTTATTTTCCTTATCAGCTTTGTGATTGGTGCCACAATAAAGGCAAAGTTCTTGATGAAATATCTATAAAATTGAGCCATACCATTAAAAACTTGAATTTGCTATGGGTTTGTAGGTATTGGCATATTTAATATTGCCTAAACCTTTTTAAGGTCTAATATTTTTCCTTCCTTGGAAACTATGAACCCTAAAATCAATCCTAAAAATACCATAAAGGCACATTTCTCTGGGTTAATATTTATTCTATATTCCTTGCATTTTTAAAAGCAAAGTCTGAGCTTCATCAAATGATTTTCCATATCATTATAGACGATGAAATCATCTAGAAATATCTTCATAAACTGGTATAAGTACTCTCTAAAGGTTTTGCTAACTACTTTCTAAAAAATTGGTGGCCCGTTTTTAACACCAAATGACATCACCATCCAAACAAAAGTTCCCCAATCTATTACAAAAGTTGTTTTGTATCCATTTTTAGGGGCTATAGAAATTTGATGGTATCCTTAGTATCCATCTTAAAATGAATAGGCTTTATACCCTGCTACAATGTTTAGTACCTCATTAGAAAATGGCAAAGGATAAGGATTTTTTTTTATTGCCTTATTCAACTTCCTAAAATCCACACAAAATTTCAATTTTCCATTCTTTTTTAATTAGGCACTACCACTATAAGTGATAACCATGTAGCCTCCTTTATTGGTTGAATGAATCTTGTTGCTAATAATTTGTCAATATCCTATTTGATAGCTATAACATAGTTAGGGTTCAATCTATACCTTGCTTGATGCGATGGTGGGATTGAAGTTTTTAACTCAATTTTATGTTGAACCTACTCTGGAGGTATGCCTTTTAGATCCTTATAAGTCCATGCAAACACATCTTTGAACTCCTTGAGAAACATTTGAAGCTCTTTAGTTTTTTCCTTTGTCAATTGTGCATTAACTTTGATATATTGTGGATTTTCCTTTATGCCAAGATTTAACTTAACAAGTTGTTTTCCAATCAAGATCTAACATGCTATATGAAGATTATGTACATTTATTTTTGCTGGTGTTTCATCCATTTCAATATCATCTTGGCTCTGATGATAATGGGTTTTTGGATAAACCTTATCTTCCAATGATATCTCCGGTCTAACATAAAAATCTTCTGCTTTTGTTGTTGAAGGCACCACTTCTGTTGCTATTTGATATAATGTCCTTTGCTTTGGTCTAGATTCTTCACTGATTCTAATTTTTGACACTCCAACACTTGGTAATGAAACTATTTTATCTGAAATAGTGATTGTGCCAATTGAAACAACTCTAGTTTTGTTTCAAAAATCAAATCTTCCTCTTCATTTGTTAGCCCTTCCAGCAAGTCATACAAACAAGTACTTGGGGTCTTCTGGTTTCTACTTTCAATTTCTTGAGAATTGATATTGTTTTAACTATTCCATTACCTTGAACAATAATGACATTGTTATCTTAGTTATGTGTACCCTTTGCATCTCTAAGCCAAGGTCTTCCTAGCAACATGGAATAGATAAAATCTACCACATTGTTTTGCAAAACAATAATGTGGCTACATATGGGATACCATGTATATGAATCTTCAAATTTTTTATGATTCCTAAAGGTCTAGTCATATTCTAATTTGCCATTCTAAGGTGGTATGGAGTTGGTCTTGGCTTGGGTAAACTTAATTTTGTTCTAAGGTTTTTTGTTATTATGTTTACCCTCGCCCTTTCGTCTAATAAATATTAGAAGAAATTTGAAAATTAACGAATGGATTTGCGACTCATTTATAGTTATAATGGACACATGCGACTAAAACTAACATAGTTACCTAAGACAAGTGCCAAAAGACATGACATGGCCATGAAGTTGAAAGTGTAATCATAAACCTTACAACTAGGCTATAAATTTTCGTCCATTGCCATGGATGATCTTTAGATGATGTGAACCCCAATTTGCGATTGCATTTGGAATAGTCGCATGTTACCAAATGTGTCATTGATGGGTGGTTAGGATTTAACCATGCAGTGATTTAAAAAGCCAATGGCCATAAAACACGTGGCAATTTTCCATTTGTTCAAAGTAATAATATTATAATAATATAATAATTTTAATAACTACATATAATAATTACAATAATTCAATATTAGTATTACATAAATTCAATATTATAATTATGGTAATTAATTATTATAATTACTTAATTATAATATATCCTAAGCTAAACTATAATAAGCAACCTATTTTAGGCTAAGCTAGGGTAAAATAGGCTACCTAGCATAGGCCAAGTAGGGAGGTAGGATCTTATTTATTTTGTTGGGGACAAGCATTTTGATTGGCTCATCCAAAATGGCACATGCACTATGATAATAATGCATACCATGAATTTAGTCCATTCTTTCGCCTACTTATACACTTTACAAGTTTGAAGTTGTAGACAAATGATATGTTAACAAATAGGAGATCTACTCAAGTGCAAACATAAATCTTTATTGAAAGGAAACTACAACATAATGCTCACAACACAAAATACAACATCAAAAACTTTCCAAGGTTCTTGTCACATGAAATACACAAACTTGTGTAATGAAGAAAAGAGAGCCAAACCATCAACACCAAGGTATTTAACTAAAAGACCAAACCATAAATAACCAAACTAAAATAAGTAACGAAAGTAATTCAACCTTGTGAAAGTAACCCAGTTACTTTCCTACTCCAGTAACTAATGAAACCTAACTAGTTGAGCTTGAATTCTCAACAGGATATGGGATAAATTCTAATGGAAGGGAAACACTACAACATTATCACATCCTTTATCGCATACAAAAACGTTATCATATATCCACACAATGAAATATTTATTAATTTTCAAAACTATTTACTACCGATCCTACTTATTACCTACTACCTACAAACTAACGTACCATATTAATTAATAAATAAATATGATAACACTACGACATATCCACACAATAAAATACTTATTACTTAACTTATCTACTTACTATCTACTACCTACCTTACTTATTAATTAGGTATAATATTACCTAGGTTACATACCTACTATATATTACATAACCTACATTTTATAAATTAATTAACTAAAAAACCTAATTTATTATTATTATTATTCAAAAATCATATACCCACCTAATAAAATAATTACAATTTAACCTACCTACTATTTATAATTACTACTTATCCTACTTATCACATTCTACCTAAACTACATACTTATTATCTACTACTTAGCCTATTTAATAAATTAATTACTTAGCTTACATTTAATAAATTAATTGTTTAACATATTAATTCATTAATCAATTAATACAAAAACACTACGACATATCCACAAAATCAAATACCTATTGCTTAACTTATAACCTACCTACCTACTAATTCTACTAGTGCCTATCCTACTTATTACATACTTACTATCTACTACCTAGGCTACCTAATAAACTAATTACCTAGCCTACATTTCATAAATTAATTTTCTTAACATAGCTAATTAATTAATCAATAAATACAAAAACATTATGACATATCCACAAAATAATATACCTCTTGTTTAACTTACCTAACTACCTATTAATACCTATTTTATTTACTACATACTACCTAGCCTATCTAATTAATTGATTAAGTACTTAATCTAACTAATTAATTAATTAATATGAAAACATGATCACATATTCACACAAAATTTTAATTAATCTACCTATTACCTATACTACTTACTACCTATTACCCAATCTACTAATTAATGACCTAGCTTACCAACTACCTACCTAGTTTACCTAGCCTAATTAGGTATAACCTTCATAACTTAATGGCCTATTAACTACACCTAATAAACAAGCTTATTATTACCTATAGATAATTTAGGCCAATTAATTAAGTATGTAAGCTAGGCTAGGCTACCAATGTACATAGGCCTACTTAGTTTAACATAACCTATTAAGCTTACTTAGCTTAATTTACCAACTAGGTTATAATAGCCTTTTCTAGCAACCTATTAGCTATTAAATATTATGTCATGGAAGACCCATGGATGGGTACATTGAAAGCATAATAGTCCAATTGAAATAACAAAGTTTGCCATGTGTGATCTATATTTCTTTGTACATGTGGTATATATACTATTGCAGTTGCAAAAACAACTACATTATCATCCATCGATGGATGTAATCAAAATTGAATGACATTGTTCACTTTTTGTTTACATTTCAATGAAAATTATATTAGTTGTAAGTTATAGTTGCATCTACAACTAGAATTTGGTTCAACCTTTCATGTAGTTACATATGCGATTACAACAAGTTGCAACTACATGGACATGTAGGAGTAACATATTGTTGGTTGTAATACAAGTTGGTTTGGACATTAGTCACATACTAGTTGCAAAAATATGGTTAGAATGGACAACATTTCTTCTAGTGAAAACATCTTGAACAATGTTTTTTCTCAACTTGTAATTAGATAATTGGCATTTGGTTATCTACCTCTATAGTTGCAATGTTTATTTCAAAATGTGTTTCAATCACTGTGCTATGCTAGGTTTTGATATCACTTTACTAGCTATATTGGGTTTTTTTGGCTTTAGTTTCTACCACATATACTTCTTAAAATCTAGTGCTATATTTAGTAGTTAACCTAACCTCATGGTATAGGTAGTTTTTAGCATCTATTTACTAATATCTTAGAATATTTGTTCCATAGACATAATTATGCTGTTAGGAATAACAAAAAAAAATTGTGGTATAATTAGTTATGTGGACACCTCAGCTTTTAGTATTCCTGCCCAACTTGCACTCCATTATGCTTTCTCCTTTTGAATCAGATTTTATGGTGGGTCTTCAACTTGCATCTCCTATATAGTCTTAACAAAAGATTATTGTGGTCTATGTTCCTCTTCCCAATCAACAACAGATTTCTTCTTAATTGGCTCTTTGTCCTTAAACACATGTTCTTTAGTAACCTTGCTCCTAGTGATGGCCATATTGACATCCACTATATGAACTGAAGGATTTGCAACCTTGGGCTTTACCACAACTTGTTTATCTATAGTCTTCACTCCTTTGTTCTTAAACATATTCTACATATCATTATACTTAGGACAATCGATGATCTTATGTCCAGTGTCACCACAAATATGACAGGAATACCTCATAGGTCTTTGTATTTTGATATGTTGAGTAATAACCTCAGAAATTGCAAGAACAAAATCTTCTTTTCTTTTTACTCTACATGTTTCAACATTATGATTTGTCCTATGACAATTTGTACAATACATTCTTGTTTTCTCTATAATTGTTTAAGGTTTCTGAGCTAATATTGTCCTACTACTTTGTGGTACTAACAAATCGCTTATAGTCTCTACTTCAAAAATTCCTTCTTCAGAAACCAAAGTTATTTCCTTATGCTATTGTAGGGTTTCTCTCTTCATGCCTGTTGTTGGTACATGTAGATATGGTTATAATCCATATTTAAAAATAATAGTTGAAAATTTGTTTGTTGTCGTGTGTTGAAGACTATTGATTAACTTCAATAATCTCTCATAATAGATTTCCATTCTTTCATTCTTCTTGTGCTTCATGTTCTTTAAAAAGAATTGCAAGTGAATTTACTCATCATTTTGAACTTTTTTGTACCTTTTACAAAAAGTTAACAATAGTTCTACAAAAGTATAATTTGGGTAATTTCCCATGTAATTGTTACATTAGTTAGACATTGTATGTCTGAAGGTAAAACTAAACAAATTAACAATCTTTACATCGTTTGTTTCACTATTTGTTTTAATTGAAATTAAAAAACATTGACACGAACATTTGGGTCAGAATCCTTCACATACTTATCGTTAAATGGCCGATGATAAGGCATGTTTGGTGGTAATGGTGGTTTGCTTGGATTCATCATTGGCAATCCAAAATATCCTGAAGGTCTTGGAGGTCCTAGTGGTCCTAGTGGGTTTAAGCTTCCTCCTCTTGGATCTAATGGTTGTCCAAGAAAAATCTTGTCCACCTCTTTGGGCACCTCTATATGCACACTAACAAGTTGTGTTTTTGTTGGAGTCTAAGGTTTGGACCTCATACTAACAACAATATGGGTTGGTGTTGTTACAAATGGAGCTTCAATAACTATAACCATAGACTGAGGCATTGCCACATAATATAATGGTACATATGTTATTAGTTCCATTCTTAAATTGGAAGTTCATAGATAAGTAACTCCAACATTGTTGTGATGTAACATACTTGGTGCAAGAGCTACAAAAACAAGTATTACATCTACCATATTATGAGCTCTCATTTCCACTCTATTATCTTTCCAGATCTATTTTCTGAGTTTATCTAGAAGTTTGACCTTCTCATGGTACAGTTCCTTTGGCTCACTTTATCCATGTTTCTATGCTCTTGAAGGTTCTAGATTTAGATTCTGGAAATGTTTAACAAATCTTTACTTCAAGTTATCTTCAATAAATGGACATTCATTGATTTAATGTCCATTTGATGACAATACGTGCATCGTGAAACTTTATTCACACTATGAATCCCTTTGCTCCAATCCCTTGAGACTCCTCTAACAATGCTTCCACTTTGCTGATTAAGTATGGGTTTACTATACCTTATTTTGACAACCACAAATACACTTTATGCTATTGTTGGTTCTGCTTTTGGTAAGACTACAATTTCTTGTCTAGTTATGAGTACTGGCTCAGCTCCTCTAGACATTCTAATGCCTTGAATTATGGCTTCTTGTTCAACCACATAACGAATCGAAGGTTCAAATTTTGAACTTTTATTCAAACTCTTCAATCTCATCGTCCTTTTGATAATAAGGATGTGAAGCAAATTTGTACCTTGGTACCACTTCCTCCCTTTTTGACATGTGAGTATTTGTTCTTCTTCATGAATTAGATCACCAGAGTCATGTTGTTGGATCAAACCTAGTGATTTCAATGCAACTTTCTATCGTGGTTTAGATTCTCACCTCTTTCGTCTAAACTCAACTTATGAGTTTACATTTTCAATCTAACAATTTTATTTCTTAGAATTTTGTTGTAAACTGTTGGTGCACTTTTATGCTTCATTAGTTTGTGCTTCATGAGGAATTATTAGTGTTTCCTGAACGTTCTGTGGCCTACAGGTTTCTCTTCAGTCCACGAATGTTTCTATTTTGCCTAAGAAACTTTTCTAGGTGTTACAAATTGTTGATCCTCTTAATTTGCTATGAACCGCAACACCATTTTCTAGTTATTCATGTAATATAACATGATTTAATTGTCTTTTAACACTTATAGTTATAATTCTATTTTTCATCTTTCCACACTTTAATTCAAATCTGAACAAACTTCTACATTAAAACAAAATCATCACAATTAATTACTTTGTTTAGATCTGCTTCTTGAACAAAAACTTATGATCAAGATTTGAAAAAAAATGCAAAAAATGAAACTAAACTTCACTATCCATCTATAAAAACAAGAATTTCAACAAGAAGACATAAACAACATTCTAAAATCACTTTGAATTTAGGCCCTAGGATGGTTGCCAAATGGTAAATATATAATTTCTAATCTTATATTATGATCTAAATTTGGACTAAAACATGTCATAAAACTAATACTAATAAAATTTGTTCATTTAGATCTATTCATATTTAGTTTCAAAATAAAAATCCAGTAATGAAAGTATGTTACCAAACATCAAAATACAATTATGGCCATGGATGTGAAGCTTTTCCAAAAATCCAAGTACTTTTTTCTCATACTCCATTAAAACTCTATATTCTACAATGATACCATCTCTTCCTCTTTTCCGAAAATATTCATAAAAAAAGACAGTCCTATGTTTTATTCAAATTCAAATGTTGATAAAAATTATGTAATTTAGCGAATAATTCCTAAAATAATAACTAAGTATAAATGTACTAACTAATTATTACCACTAGCAATTGTTCCTTTAACAATTAGTCTCAAACAACAAAAAGTTTTGGATGAAAAAAAGTCGATGAAATAGACCTTCATATTTTAACTAACCATATATGTATTGTTGCTTGTGACTATGATGTGACTATTTTGGTGAATAATGGGAGCAAGTGATGCGTTACCATGTGTTCCAACTTTTAATAATTTCAAATATTTTTATTATGATTTTGAAATGATTTGAGACATTTAGTTTTTATGCTTGGATGATTTTAGATCATTAAACATGGTGCAATAAAAAATTGCCATGTGACATATTAAATAATTTTTTCCAAAATAAATTTAAGTAAATATTTAAGTATGTAGGTCAAATTAGGTATGTAGGTAGATAGATATTTATTTACCTACCCACCTATCCCCTTAGGCTTACCTACCTATGTAGGTAGATAAGTAGGTAAGTAAGATCTACTACCCATCTACTTAAGTTAGACATTTATCTAGGTAGGACCTACTTACCTACCTAGGCTAAATATGTACTTAGGTAGGTAAGTCAAGCATAGGTAGGTGAATATTTATATTTTATTTTGGGTTAGGCTTCATTTCATATGTTCTTGTTTTTTAATATGAAAATGTAAGACAAAACACCTTGCTTATATATTTTTCAAGATGAAGATGAAAGACAAAACATATGGATAAACCTTTTAGTTGCAAACAATTTGCAACTAAAAATGTTTAGTCATAAATTCCTTGCAACTAAAAGTTTATCCCATATTTCTATTCTCGTTTCAATTTTGTAAATTATATAATTAAGTAGATAAGTGACTAATTAACTAGTTAACTAGTTATCTCATAAACTAGCCAACTAACTATTTATTTATAGTAATAATCATCAATAAGTTTTAATTACATAATTATATAATTTAAAAATTAATGATATTATTATTATTATTATTAAATAATATCAAATCTATTAATAAAATAAATATTAATAAATATTAACCATATTGAAATTAAATTAACTAAAAATAGCCAATATTGGAATATTAACTAATTATTAATCAATATAAATTATAAACATTAAGTAATAAATTTTTAAAAACTATAATAATATAATTAGTAACTAGGTTAAACTAACTACTTTATTATATTTATCCCCATTATTTTTCATTTTTATAGATAATAACAAATATATAAAAATGTTTAACAATAGTGTTAATATTAATTGATTTATTATTGTAGCTAGTTGGTAACCCAAGGGTAGTTATTTTATTTTTATTATTCATATTAGTATTTGATTTGTTATAGGTATTTATGAACTATTATTATTATAAATATTTCATATCTTTAATATGTATTTTTAAATAAATATTTTTTTCCTTTGAAATGATTTTTGCATTTATATGATAATTTACTAGATTTCCTTACCAATTATTAAAATAATAATTCAAATTTAAATATATATATATAATAATTGATTATAATAATTGAATAATTGAATAATTACTATATATTATTTATAAATAATAAATAATAAAATTTAAAACTATATATTAAGTATTTGAGTAATTATTATAATGTAGCAATATTTTATAATTGAATATTTATAATAATGATAATAATTTAACTTGTAAATAGCCTAGGTTAATTATTTTGTTAATCATATTTTATTATTATGTCAATTTTTATAGCTTTTGTAAAAATATATAAGTAAATATTTAATAATATTATTTTAAAAATAATTTCCATATGCATAATATTTATAGTTCAGTATATCTATATATAATCATCATCATCATTATGTAATAAAATATTATTATTTCTTAATTTTAGTCAAAGATAATATCTAAAATTACAAATTCTTATTTTAAGGAAATTAATAGAAATACATATAATATTAATAATATTAATAAATTTCATTTGGAATAATTTCAATAAGTATAACAAGATAGCTTGGATAAATTTTTAATATGGCCATAATATATTTAATAAATATTTTACATATAACTTTAATATTTTCAAAATATACATGTAATGTATCTATAATATTGAATCCATTTAATGTTAATAATAATCCTTGAAAACACAAAATACACCTTTGCATATTCATAGGGTTGTGGCTAAATTGGTCACATGTTTGTAATTAATGGGACATAAGTTGTTTTTTTTTTTATGAAAACCAAATTAAATGTTGTTCACATAGAAGGATGAAAATCACAATAGTTGTAAACTAATTGTAGTGTAATTGCAAAAATGTCCAAAGGTTGCAAATGACTAATAATCACATGTAGTCACAAATAGAATGGTTACATTTTGGCCAATTTCTACTAGTGTGAACTATTGGGTTTTTGATGTAATAAAATGGGGAACATAAGATAGGATCCTTTTCTTCTCTTTAAATAAGCAAAAAAAACTACAATAATTTTTTTTCAAACTAGTAGGACAAAATTCATAAACTTTCCACAAAAACAAATTTGAAGCAAATACAAGTAGAAAGACCTCACCTAGTAAGAAAATATTTGTAGCATATGAAGAAAAATTCAACTAGTAAAAACTTCACATACAAAATTATGACAAAAAGTCATTTACTTCAAAACAACCCTTGTACAATCCTCAAAGGTCAACAACCTTAAGTACCTTCAAGAAAACTATTATAAAATGGTGGAATAAACATTTAGTTGGATCCCCAAAAAATTGGTTTAAAAATTAACCTTCGAATTTGGTAAGTAAATCCAATTAACTATGAAATTTGATAAGGAGTTTCAGTAAGAAGAATTTAGTAACATGTTTCGATAATGAAAATTCGATAATTAGTTTTGTACCTAATGAAAAATCTGATAATTGGTTTTGATAAAAATCCAGTAACATGTTTCAGTAAATTTTTATTTTCAACAACCATCATGGCTAATAAGGCTACCATACCCTACCTACTCTATGTTCCTTGGAAGGCCAAAGTTATGGGATATTAAGGTTATTTACAATTGGGGGATGAATATGATTACCATTGAAGGTTAGGGCAATGTGAAATTTGTTTCAATCTCAAAATTCTTTACTGGTGATGTCAAAATGCCATAGGTGGTAATCAATTACAATTTTGTGGAAGGAGTGATGGATGAACAATAAGTATTGCTAGGGTGAAAGCACACTATGGGGACCCCCTTTGGGACACTTTTGGGTCTAGTTTTATAGTACATATAGTATAATTATCCCAAAAGTATGGTACATTTAATTTTGGGTATTAATTTTGGTTTTTGGGCCTAACAATTTTTATTTTTACAAAACTAATGTTATGTAATATTATTTTGGTAGTAATAATATTTTCCATTATCTATCTTGAAAGATCCATGAGTATATTTATAATATACATTGGTATAATAGGGTTGTTGTCTATTTTTTATTACATTAATTTTAAGGCTTCATTAGTCATTAAAATATTCAAATTTAATGAAATAAAAAAATTTGTCCATCTACATGTTTGTCATCTTCCATGTGAATGTGATCATTTGTCAAAATTTCAATTTACCATACATTTATTGCATCTTTGCTATAAAAAAACTCATTTTTTTAGATGATTTAAAAAAAATTGGTCACATGGTATCCAAACATGGTTCAAATTATATGAAATGATATGGTTCAATATACCTTCAACTTTTATAAAAATTTAGAATGATTTAAATTATTTTAAAAATATGTTTGTGTTTTTTAGTACATAGGTACACTATATTTGTTTCCACAAATATATTAGTTTCTTTTTTAATATCTTGCCTAGGTTATATTTTAACATAATATGCAAAAAATATTGTGAAATTCTTTCAAAAGTTTGAGGTGGGATACATTCAAACATGCACACCCTTAGAAGATAGTACAATGTGACACCCCAAAGGGAGTCACTGTAGTGTGTTTTCACTCACTAGCCTTTGAACCTAATATGTTCTCCATAGGGGTAATCATCTTACCAAATCAACTTGTTATTGAACCCTAAATCCAATTCAAGCATAAGGTGGGCATGGTGGTAGTAGATGAAACTCCAACACAAGAGAAGGTAAGGGGGTTACATATTGCAAAATGGACTTGACCTCAAGATGTGCAAATTCAAAAGTTCATATGGGGATAGTGGAAGAGCCCAAGTACTTGAAAATCAACGTTGACTTGAAGCAAGCAATAGTTATCACCACAAAAAAATTATTACATGAGTTTGCATAAAATTACATGGAGGTGTGCGATATTCCTTTTCACACTATTGAACATTGAATTGAGTTGGACACCATAGTACCACATGTTCATTAACCAAGGTATCATATGAACACTGATTATGTAATAATAATCAAGAAAGATTTAAATAAGTTGTTAACAATAAGGTTCATTGAATTGGTAAACTAAGCCACATTGTTGTCACCCATAATGATCATGGCAAAGAAGAATGGGAAGTTGTAGATATGCATGGATTTCCAAAAGTTCAACATTGCCACAAAGAAGGATCCATACCTTTACCATTCATGGATGAGGTTTTGGACAAGGTAGCCAACCATGAAATTGGTTCCTTTATGGATGAATTTTTAGGGTAACATCAAGTCAAGATAGTTTTGGAAGACCATGCCAATACAAGACAACATTCATTATCGACTAAGGTGCTTTCATGTGGGTTGTCATGTTGTTCAATCTCAAAAATGCCCCACCAACAAGCAGTAAGCAAGGCCTTATGGGAATACTTGGATGTGTTCATGAAACTTTTTTTGGAGAATTTTATTGTCTTTAATTATATGGACACACATGTTCTTAAACCCTCAACCTTAAGAAATGTTTTTTTTTTGTTTTTGGGAATCATTATAAAGTTTTTAATGTTTCAAGAGGGTAACTTACTTTACCCAATTTTTTTGAAGCCATTGTCAATATGTTAGTTCCCATCAACCCCCATGACATCCAAGTTTTTAATGGTCTAACTTAATTTTACTATTCTTTTGTGAAGAACCTTCATCATGGTGCCAATCACAAAATTGATGCAAAAGTCGGAAGCTTTCATATGGACACCAAAGTTCCAAGAGGCTTGGGAGATGATGAAACAAAAATATATGGAAGCACCCATCCTCATCGCACCACATTGGGACAAGGAATTCCATGTGCATATTGACATTTCCAATGTGGCAATAGGAGCTATGTTAACCCAAAACATTAACAATACGTGTGATCAACTTGTCACATATGATCATGGCTCCTCAATAATGCAAATTGTAAATATACAACTACAAAGTATAAAACATTGGCGATGGTCTAGATGCTTCACAAATTCCAACATTACCTTTATGATAATTAGTTTTTCTTTCATGTAAATCATATGGCGTTGACTTACCTTGTCAATAAATTGTAATTGTCAAGTCATATTCCAAAAATCTACAAACCTAAAACAACACACTTAATGGTGGATGCCTTGTCAAGGTTGCCCCATTGAGTGAAACTGTAAGGAGCTTTGGACTAGATAGTACATGCCCCTATGTTCACCTTGATTGAATTATGAAAATGCATTACTTTTTGGGTTTTGAAATTTTCCATGGTGGATGACATTTTATACCATCTTAAGCAAGATTATATTTTGTGTCGCTACCTAGAACTTGAGGTGATAATTATCATCCCAAGTGAATTCCACAATGGGGTGGGTAGTGGTCATTTTTTGATAGATATCACAATTCAGATAATTTTGGATGTTAGATATTGGTGGTTTACAATTCATAAGGATGTTTTGCATTTTGTAGATCTTGTGATAATTGCCAAAGATGAGTAATTTGACCCGCACCAACATGGCCAAATTGATTACAATATTATTGGAAGACCCATTCATGAAATGGGGTCTTAATTTCATTAGCCCCATTAAATTCACTAAGTGACATATTGGCAACAAATACATTTTGGTGGCCATGAATTATGTTACTAAGCGGGTGGAAGCTAAATCATTTCAAATTAATATGGCAAAATTACTACGAAGTTTTTATATGAATATATTTAAACCAAATTTGGGTGCCCACTTACCTTTATTATGGCCCAAGGTGTCCATTTCATTAATGACACAATTATTTGTTTGGTGGACAATTTTTTGTTTTGGCATACTACCTCCACTACCTATTACCCATAAGGTAATGGACAAGTTGAGTTTACTAACAAGGTAATTGGTAACATGCTTACTAAATGGTTGGGAGGTGCACATTATTAGGTGAGAATATTACTTGTTTTTGTATAAATTTGTATTTGGTTTGTGTTAATAATAGTTTTGATAAAAAAAATTTGTTGAAAAATTATTTCACATGAAAGATTTTAAAGAACATATTGATATGGAAAGTAATCTTACCTATAAAGGAAATAATATTTTTGAATGTTGGAAGAATAATTGTATCAACACATTTACATTTAAATAAGTGGAAGAAATGTCTAAAATGTTGATATTCAACTTTAATGTTTAAATTGAACCCACCCTATCTAGGAAACATGCTAAGGACTGCCCTTGTCCATGGAGTGTGATTGAAATTAAGTCACTCCTTAGACAAGTGCCAATTAAATTTTGGTCGTTCTTTAGGTAGGTAGCAACCAAATTTTGGTCACGTCAAAATGGTGGGAAGTCCTATTGCAATTAAACTTTTGTAGCTATTTTAAAAAATAGAATTAGTGAAGATTTATTTGTTTATTTGTTATCTAGGTTTTTAAAATTTTCATTTGGAATAGTGTCAAAGAATGACAATCTTATAGAGTTGTGAGTTGACTAGGCTTTAACATCATAAATCTCATCTATAAAAAACACTAGGTCAAGTGTCATAATAGACATCTTTCTCAAAAGATGAAAGCTAGGTTGAATGTTTGAAGTTCCAATCATGCACCCCATATTTTGAATCCATCTTAGTGGATAGTGGATACATTGAGATTAATTGGGCGTTCATAATATAACATCTTTTCTTGTTCCAACTAAAAGATCACACATTTTACAATGTAAAAATTGTGAAAAACTAAATTGGCTAACTTCTTTGGACAAAGGAAAAAACAACCAAATTGCGGGTGTGGAGATGGGCTTGCAATTTGAGCATCTAAGTTGTGGGTCATGTAACATGGTGTGCCTTTCATTGGTTGAGGATCAATAGAATATTAGGTGGTTGTTGTGATGGCCAGAATTTTCCAAAACCATAATCTCTATTTGGACATGATTTGAACCTTCAAATTGTGCTTTGAATGGAATTGACAGTATTTTTTTTGTCCTTCTTGGGAGTGCATATTAGAACCATGGGAGCATTGCAAACATGGTAGGTTTGGGGATACATTTGGGAATGTGATGGCAAAAGTGGGAAGGTTTGCAATAGGATTTGGAGCAATAGCTGAAAGAGCCTCAAAAGTGCTGACAAGACATGAATCCTTGTTTCAATGCTCTTTCTCATCCCCATAGTCTAGCATTTTGGACCTGGAATGAGTAGCATGTGATTGCAATAAAAGGATTGAAGTAATTTGATCAGTGGAAGCCATTGTGAGGAATGATGGGATAAACTTGAATATTGTGGAGTCTTTAATCCAACAAGAATTGTAGGTAATGGAATATATATACACATATCCTGAAGTCACAAAAGGTCTTTATGGGTGTGATGATGGAAAGAACCCAATAGGTGAACATCTTTGAGTCCAATGCCCTTTCAGTGTTGAAAGAAGGTTAGACAAGTTCTCAGACTCTATTGTGACTTTGCAAACTTACCCTTGAATTTGAGAAGAATTTAAGCTTACATGAGAACGAGGTGTAACTAAATTGGATGTGCAATAATGGTACCTCCAAGTTGGTACCTTGAAAGTTGCATGACCTATTTTAAGTTGGGTTAGTCTTCACAGTTAATGCAGAAGAGTAATCTCTAGTGAAAGGATCTGAGTTGAAAGAAACCTTGGGATTTCAACACGAATTTAGAGAGAAACACGGGTGAGATCCAGAAGTATTGCTCAAAGGGAAAAGGAACTTCATCACCATATGCTACAAGGAATTCAAATTTAGTTGAACTCGAATATATGTAAAGACCCTAGTGACATGCCTTTTTGGGCAAGGCCATAACTTGGGCTCACCAAATTGAGGCCCATGTTGAGACCACTAATGGGTGGCCCCTTTTATGACATGGGTGGTGTGACTTTATGTTGAGTTGAATTCGACTCTTGACTTGACGAGTCGATCAAAACACAAGAAATGTGGCCCATTCAGATCAATGGGGTTCCCAAGGTAAAGCATAAGTGCCTTGGTTTGCTAAGTGCCGAAAGGGGGGGCTTGCATAAGTGCAAGACCCCTTCAAGGACTGAGGGTGACTTGTGAAGATGAGTCTAATTTCAGAACGGGTCCTTTTGGGACATATTATACTAACGCATTAATGCTTCGATTGGAACACTATAAGTCCGTGATTGGGTTGCCAAACGAAACTTGGACGTTTCAAGTGCAAGAAGCCTTGGACTGAATGGGAAGTTTGCAGTGGATGAAATCCCACCTGCGTAGTGAGTCAGGATAAGTCCTAAAGTGATAAATTGATGCAAATTGGCTCAAAGGTGGGAACTAATTGTGTGTGGTATGACCATGCACAAGTTTGGTCTAAGGGCGTGACGAGAGTTTGTGGGTGCAGGAGTGCCAAGGTGAAACTAGGTGCAACAGCAAGTGAACATTTGGAATGCCCCATTTGTGACAGAAACAGGTTAGAGAGGTTCACTAGTTCTCAAATGACATCATAAAATACAAGAGTTGTTAGTTGTACATTGAAAGGGGTAGCAAATTATACAACATTCAGATGGGAATACATGAGCTTCTGCCATGGGCTACCAACTCAATCATGGAATATGTTCCTCAATACATTCTGTACCCGCACAAGTCTGAGGACATCAACATTATAGACAATGTGCAGATCTCTACCTTTTAATTAAAGGGATTGCTTCCATTCCTCTGTCACTCCATCAACAATAAGTTAAGGTAATCTGTTATGCATATTTTTCCCACCCACTATACTCCCTTTCTGAACAAGTGACTAGGAGTTCCACATCTTCCCCCACCTTCCCCCTTTGCAACTCCTCTTTTCTCACTTTAAACTGGATGCTGGGTCAACTGCCAACAATGTTCTGGCAGACAAAGGAGTTTCTTCCAGAAACACAGTCAAAAGAGAGTGTCAAACTATGACAAAAAAACTGAGCATGAATGAAAGCACAAGGAACAATGTGGGTCAAAACCTACATGACGCCCTACTTAAATGCAAAGAAATTTAAAATTATTTGCACAGTAAAAGATACACTTTGCTGTAACACCTGCATGGGGAAAGTAGGAACAAAGCCTGTACAGAGTTGCTTTTGAGATACTAAGAATCGACTACAGGGACCTAGCCAAATGCCCAAGCCTTCATGAAAGGGAAGCTGCAAGTCAGGTCAAAGCATAACATGAATTTGTGTGCTCCTGCTCCACTTCTTGTCATGATAGTACACAGCAAGGATCATGTTGGTAATTTCTTTTCATCATTGAAGTGCAACGTGCTTTCATGACTGGCCATAACAACAGGATCAAACTGGGCTATTGAGAGTCGGGTCAGAAACTCAGACATAAACTCTTGCACCAAAGTCCTGACTGCTGCAGCTTCTGAAACCTCCTCAAATGTCACAGGGTTTGCTTCTGCTGCATCGACACAATCATGTTCCATGTCAATGTCTTTAGTGGTATACTTCTTCCATAAGTCTGCATAGGAAACAATGTGCTTCATTCTGAGGCCTTATCCCAGCTTCAAAGAAGGTGTCATAAGTGAATGAGGGAGGCACTGAGCAAATGTTTCCTTACTTGTTCTATACTCATCATCAAGTGCATTAAGCTCTTCATAGGAGTTTTGCCAGCGTGAGTGGGTTCCAGCCATGAAGATCTGGGCAGCTCTGCCTCGAATGCATTTCTGTAGTAGCACCACTGCATTGGTACGACTCATCTTCTGGATAATGGTGGCATCACATCGGGGAGTTAACAATCGATGCTTCCCCTGCTCCAACATCCACACACAATTAGCTTGCTTTACCCCACCCTGTCTTAATGATCTCCAAATGGCCACTATAAGGTTCACAGGTGAATCATGTTTGTATTTGAACCCTCTCCTCCTTCTGCTCTCTGTGTCACACTGTCTAATTCAACTGCATGACCAATGAAACAATGAATTCAAAGCTACAACAAGAACAGTTCAGTCTATATCTCAAGACATATCTGTGAGACTGCAGAGAAAACTCCACAATAACACTTTTGAATATAACTGTTGTGTAAGCCCTAGCTAAACCCACATTGTAACAACATGATGGTGATTGCAACCTTATAAACCATCACAAATTATCAGACTATCATCTTCATCATGAATAGCAGTGACTAGCTGCCATGACTCCCCAATGACTTTGTCAGCTCCTGACAATTGGTGTAAATAACTATAAATAATCTGCCAAAAATTTCAAGCAATGTATATATCTCAAGATACCATATCTGACATCTGAAACTGCAAGTCACATGTACTACCTTTGCACTGAGGATGACTCGGTTACGCAAGTGGTTACTGAGTGGAGACTGTGTTGGGTCACTGAAGTCACTGAGCTGAACAGGCAGGTGCAAGAACAATCGTATAGACATGGCACGTGCTTTAGCATCTTTTGGATCATAAGCATGCAACTGTTCAAGCATTGACCTGTATACTGCTGATGGTTCTAATTCTTCCAGGCCTGCAACTCCACACACAGGTTTCCTGTTCATGATCAGGAACCTCATGAAAGTATGGATGCCACAAAAGATAAATTGATACTTGCACAAAATTCAAAGATTACAGAGTGGCCACAAAGGCAAAATGGAAGAGTAGCAAATCTGACTAAGAACTTGCAATGGAATGAAAATGTGAAGAAGAAGTATCCAAAACTGGAATAAGTTTTAACCTCAAAATGCACTAAGCCATGTTCTAAGAAGTCATGCTTCCCAGCAAAAAGTAGACACAGCAGAGAGAAACACACTCACATACCTTTTAAGGAAAGTCCCTGAAAAAGCTGAAATATTTCAGGTTTGGCAAGCGCAATGAGGCCAGTAAATGTGGTCAAACATCCCCTCTGCTACACACAATCAAAATTCAGCACATTCAACTGCAGGAACTTGGTAAAATATGGAGCTTGAGGCACATTATTGTCAAGCCTAATAGTTGTGATTGCATGAGTATCAATTCCATCAAAGATTCAGATTTAAATTGATATGGATTGAGCGATATGCATATTGTTACATGCTTGGAGGGTGACTTAAAGGGTTTGTCAGTAAGTCGATGAGGGAAGCAAAGGGTCTTGTTGATGGGCACTAGTTTCTCTTCAGTGCCTGTCATCCCTGTCAAGGCCCAACTTCCTACTACATCCTGTTTCTTGGGGCATAGTGGCTTCTCCACCCTTCTACAGCTCGGGTTAAGTGGCCAGGCTGCAATCCACCACTTCCTATTGAGTTTTATTACACTCTGGATCAAATTCAATCTTTTTCCTCAAAATCCTCTAGATTAAGGGTGCTTTGTTGGTCAGTCATAAGACATTGAGTATTATCCAGAAACAGCATGATACCTCCTCTTGCCCTAAACCCCACTGAAGTGAATTGCCACTAAGACTGAGATTCAAACATGTAGGAAAAAATCTTCAGAGGTGTGAAGCATCAGAAAGAGAACTCTCAACTGTGCAGCCTGAAGCATTTATGACTTAGAAACAACTTGGGATAAAGAGGAAGGAGGCAACAGACCAGAGTCATAAACGACAGGGTAATGAAGACCCTGGCCCATCAGGAATATGGATGGATCAGAAGGAGGATCGAAGGTGATGTCCCAATCCAGTGTCTGGCTCTCGTTTTCTCGTTTCGATGTCTGCACAGCTTCTGACACGCGCTCCCATCTTATAACTCCTGCCATCATCGTCAACCAAAATCCTTCTGTACAACAACTTCTCCTTTTCCTTATTTACAACACTACAGAAACATCCGAGGTAGCCGTCCACATCCAGTCACCTCATACACCCTAACTCCTGCGGAATGGTTTCTCTTGCTTTCAAGCATCTGACGGATCGGGTCCCAAGTCATAACTCCTGCCATCTACCTTTCAACGATCCTTGCTTGTAACAGCTTCCCCTTACAATATCTTCAAGGCTGCACAAAGCACGTGTCATAGCACCTCATACATTCAAAATTCTCCTCTTCTTCAAGGTTCTACGTGTTTAAGAATCTACCCAAGCCTTGATTTCTGCAAACTTTCTGCACATTCAAAAGCTGCAATATACTCTGCTCTCGTACACACATCCAAGCAAAGAGAGGCTTCTTCGCATACGGCATTTCGAATCTCCTGTTCGCCCCAAAACTGGCCACAAAAACCGGCATTGGACCAAATAAATTGGGTGGCAACTTAGACTGAGCTATGGGAATTCAGAATCAGTGAGACACATAATGAACTCCAAACCATGGAAAATGTCTCGTACCCAACAACCGAATCGCAGAACCAGACTGAATTTTTTAGCAGAATCCCAACTATTTTTTGCAAATCATTATGCATTCCAATACTGCACGCACCCTCTGTGCCTTTTGCGCATACAACTTAATCATGAATAACAATTTACCAAATTGTTGTTCTTACATGAAAAGACCCACCATATTAAGACCTATGTAAAGGTGCAAACAACGGACAAACTTGTGATTAGGGCATTCGACATGGGGAATTAGGTTTTGATTTGCACGGAAGGCTACGATCGTCTTTAGACCACAAGACCGTCAAAAGAAGGCGGCGGGCCACATCCACATGCCCGGATAGTTCGTCGTTCGGGCTGCCTGAGAAGGTAAAAATGTTGAAGTCAAGGGCAAAGTGAATGAGATTTTCAGCCGTGTAAGTCACATTCTTCGTCTTCGTCCATTTCTAAGGAATTGCTTGACCACATCAATCCCGCAGCTGGTGTTTCACGTTGGCAAAATCTGTATCTGCTATATTTTCTTCCTTGTGTCGTGTCAGGGTTTTTGTGCTCGACTTTGTTCCAGGTGTGTTCCGTCCGCTATTTGGTTTTCGGCCGTTTTGTTTCTGTGGTGTTGTGAAGGGTTTTTTTTGGTGTGTTGGGGGTTGTGGAGGGCAAGAGCTTGCGTTGCCATGGAGGCGGTGGACTCAGTCGTGACGCCTATCAAGGAGTTTGCGAAGGACAGTGTGCGCCTTGTGAATCGATGCCACAAGCCTGACCGCAAAGGTATGTTCCGCTGAACCGATCCCCAGCCGTGGACACAACTCCCTCGTGATCTCACATACATTTTACTTCTGTACTTCGCTGCAATCGGTTATATAACGCAGACCAGACCCTGCGCAGACTAGTTTCAGAACTCCGATGGAACCCTGAAGCCTAGAACCTCTTGACTGGGCTTCATGTGCAGCTCGCTTGCGTTTGTGCTTTGAAGTCTGGGTCCAATCTGGATGTTACCTGGAAGTACTCAACCCAATATAGGCCGATCTAAGCATGGAAACCTATACGCTCTTTAGTCCTTGGAGGAAGATCTGCGCAACAACGGTGCCCCAGCTGTGGCCGCTGCAATGTGTCCCTCGCCGATGGAGGCAGTAGCGCGCAGGATGAGGCATATACAGTAATGATAGTGATGCACGCAATGTCGTCTTCCTTTATTTGGAACTCTGCTTACTAATTCTCTGAGCTTGGTAGTCAAGCCGATTCATGTGTTCTTAGTTATGGCCCCTTAAATGCACAGCAAGTGCTCGGAAGTTTAGGTGCTCTACATTACAGTAAGCAGTGTTCACAAAATCAAACTCACAATGTAAGAGTTACAGCAGCTTGATAGAAGGAGGGAACTGAAAGACTGGGAGAATTCCTATGACAAGGTTCACAATGCTTATCAAGGCTTTTGAGTACAACCCTCTGTACTTGCTAATGACCTGTTTGTGTTGTTGTTTCTTTACTTGGCGTTGGGTTTGTGCAATTGAGCAGAGTTTTCAAAGGTTGCCTTCAGAACGGGTGTCGGCTGTGTGGTGATGGGCTTTATTGGATTCTTTGTGAAGCTTCTTTTCATCCCCATCAACAACATTATCATTGGCTCTGCCTAGTCTGCATGGGTACATGTTTCTTGCTCTTTCCTTGGCATTTCTGCTATGTCTTTGTGTGGAAAAAGGTCACAGATATTTTCACTTATGCATATTAAATTTTTGTTTGTGATGTGGAACAAGTTGATTGGAGGGTTAGCCAACACAATAAAGGATTTCAGTGGTTTCAAATGAGGAAGGAGAGGATTTGGGGAGTTCATAATGCGCATGCCTGTTTGCAGGTGTGAAGAAAATGGGAAGATTCAAACTTAGGAGCTCCGCAATAGAGCAATACATTTTTGTATGGTTATTTGTATCTCTACATGGCAGAGTTTGCATTAGTGTACTCTTCAGAAAGTTTGCAATTATGCAGGGTTTGCAATCTGTAGCAAGCCCAGGTTGAGCTTAAACAGCTTGCACAAACATGCTTGGAAGTGTTTGCTTTAGTTTGGGAGATATTGAAGAATTCCTCATATCAATATGCATTTCCTTTGACATTGTCCACCACAAAGGAAGCCGGATTCAAACAGTTCTTTGAGATGCATTAGGTCATTATTGATGTTCAACTCAATCAACCTCTTGCAACTTTAGCAGCTCCTCAGCTATGACCATCTTGACATGGAATTGTAAACAAAAATCTCAGAATCAGTCCAGAAGATGTGAAATACTGTTGTTATCAGGACAGCTGCTTCCTTTCTTCCTACAAAGGATTGTCAATGATCAGGAAAATCAATAATTGTGAGCATCAAACCCTTCACAGTGGAACCTTGTCATTCACTCTATTGCTCTTGATTTGTAACTGCATTCCAATGATGAATCCTTTGCTTGCATGTCCACATTTTCCCACACACCTAGGAGTTTTGGTGTTCATCCTTGGAATAGCTGCCCAGGGTGGGATTTGTTCCAGCAGTCACATCAGGGTACTAACTAACTTGCATGCTCTGTTCTCACAAGAAGCATTAGTCCTTTCCTTACAGTGTCTCGAAGACGATTTTGCCACCAAGGCATCACTAACAAAGCTACTGAATAGCTCACTTGATGGAGGCATCAACTCTTGGCTGCTTTGGTACACATTTGGGTAGAAGAAACTTAGCATGCTGTACAACATCCTCTTGACCTCACAACAGTATGCACTCTTGAGCACTTATTTGATAATAGGTGGGAATTGCAACTGCATGCTTACAAATCCAACTATGTATATGGATATAGGTTTTGTTTGTAGTGCATAAATTTCCATGCCACCACCTCTACAAAGTGCCTGTTAATTCAGCAAATATGGACCCTTTCTTTGAAAAGTAAGCCTACTCTGCAATCCCATGATGCAATTGATTGCCCAAAGCTTGCTGCATACTTCACTACATGCACATAAGATTCCAGACAGAGCAGAAGAGCTGCTATGCAACTCTAATGCAGACCTTTTACACTTCACAAAAAACTATCCTTAACAATGGAACCATGAGCATTTGTCACTTATCCTCTTCTGCATTCCGCAAATCCGGAGATTCCTGCAAGAAGACCTTGATTGGCTGCAATTGAAATTCATTTCCAAATTTCATGATCCCAGTGATCTTTGTCTACATACTTCACCATTCTGGAGCATTTTTCTTGAATAAAACACACCTGCCATCTTCAAGGAACATTGTTTTAGCAAAGATATTCAGGATGCACTTAAAAACCAGTCAGATTTTGCAAAACTCAACTTGCAAATCTGATCCCCTTCTTCACTGTTGACATCATCCTCATTGTGAGTAAATCTGGCAACTTTTCTGAACAAGTGTGCCTATTGGTTTGTCCAGTTACAAGGACTTTTTAAAGTCAAGGTTCTTCAGTATGGCACTAAAATGCTTCTTGATATTATCTTCTTCAGGCTGGCCTTCTTCTATTACTACCACTGGCATGTTATTGTCAATGTCTGGGGACTGCTCAATATGATGTGTTATATATCTCTATGTTGCAGTTCATTCTTCATGCCACCATTGACAAGCTCATCCCTTTTTGTTTGATAGGCCTAGGCCTCCTGCATGTGATCTAACTCTCTTTGAAGATGTCATGCTCAGCACAGCAAATGTTCTTCATATGGAACTCAACCAGGTTTTGGAAGTTGTCCAAGATATAATTTCAGGCAAGGATTTCAAGCTTTTCTTGAAGGTACCTGGCTTCTGAACAGTATGCTTTTGATTCATGAATTAAGCCCATAGTTTTTGAGCCCTCGCTTGATACTTGTAGGTGGTTGTATTGCTGTGGATTATCTCAACTGTGGCTTCAAGGGTCAATGTCTTCACTGCTTTGTAGGTTGGTAAGATGGCACCTTGTTGGATACCACCAATTATGTGTGGCCTAAACATGCATAGATTGTGACTCCCCATTGTGAGGTTCATGTCATAGATTTGTTTGTGTTATATGAAAAGCCTTGGAGTTTCATCTTTGAAGCAGAAAAAGATGAGATTTTCTTTATGCCAGATGTTCTGGTATCTATGCTACACATCACGAGCAATTACTAATGTCGCTGGCCTATTTCGATGCATGAGGTTAAAGCTTCACAGTTATCTTCATCACAACTTTAAAGCCATCCTTCCAAGGAAGTGATCTTAACAAATTGAAATCCTTGTGCAGAACTACATTCTGAATAAACCTTGCTATCAGAGCAACTGAAAGACAACTACATTTCAATGCTTGATTGCTGAAAGTCCTTGCTACTAATGCTAATGTGTAGCTTTCCTTTAGTCACTTGCATCTTGTAGTGTGGCTTTGTCATTCCTGGTTTTGCCGGTAGTCCTTTATTCTCACACAATTTAACTAAATTTGCTTATTCTCTGTAGAGCAGTCACTAATGGAATAACTACAGGGTTTGGGTTTAGGGTCTTTTCCTTAGTGATCTTCTTTTGGCACATGCAAAAGTCCAATCCCTTGTCCTGACTTTTTTTTTGTTGCAAGGTCATTGCAACATGTGTTATCTTGGCACATGCTATTCTGTTCATCTATGATAAGTATGAGGATATGATTGACCACCATGTGTTGAAAGCAAGTGGTGAGGTTCAAACACATTACAACAATTTGATGTTGCGGTTTTGAGCAAAATCTCAAGGGCTCTTTTGAAAGAGAAGAAGGGACTTAAGACTTTGTGGGAGAGTTTGTTCACAGGTTTCCAGTGTTGATATCCAGGGCATGACATGTAAATACCACCCATATGAGGTCCTCTGAAGGTGTTATGTCTCTGTGCATCTTTGGAAAAGTTTCCATGTCTTAAAAGTTAGTAATGTGTAGTTGCATGAAGTGATTGTAATTGTTAATATATAATGGTCTTCATAGTTATACTTCTGCTTGCTCCTGAAGGTTACTAGTGAGCAGCTTAACTAGTCATTAATGAACCCTGTGTTGGCATCCTTGCAGTATTTCTTTGTACATGATTTCTAACATGTGCACATATGTTGCTTTGGTCATGTATTTAACTCACTTGTGCCAGATTCTATCACTCATGGAATGCAACTTGCTACAGTACTATGCCTCCTTGATCTTTGTATGTGGTAAAACTTTCCAACATTGAAAAATTGTTCATGCTGGTTTAGGGTTGCTGCAAAAACATTTCTGGTTATTAAATCTGTTCATGTTGGTTTAAGAATGTTGCTGAAACATTTCTGGTTACCAGCAGTGCACTAGATGTTTATGAAAAATGGCAAACAACATGGGCCAAGCTAGTATCTGAGAAAACAAAGGCAAATCGTAGGCCAAAGTTTTTTTATGATTGGCTTTACACTACAATTCCCTCAAGTTTTCTAAGCAAGTACTTTGAGTGTAAACTGACTTGCATGTCTATTTTGCATCCTATATCCATAAGCAAGTTTTGTATTGTCCCTTACTCCCTTACAGGCCTGAATTATATGATCCTCTCAATTTGATTTTTCCACAAATTGGGCTAGAGAAGAAGAATCCGGTGATTAATTTCTGACACATGTTTGCTTTCTCATGATGTAGAACTTGAGTGGATCAAAACCTAAGGTCTTGAAATTGTTGAAGCTACATACTACAAACAAAAGGCAAATCACTTAGTGTTTGAATCTTCTTATTTCTTAGTTTGTGGTATTGTTTAATGAACATAAATGTTCGAATATTTTGTATTGCAACACAATTGTTCAATTGGCACCCATCTTCCAAATTTTGATTCCTTGTTCAAGTTACAATGTGATATAGTAAAATTTGTGTTGGTGATGATGCATAAGATTCATAATTTGTGCCCTTTACTCTCTTGCCCCTTTTACCCTTTAGTATTGGAATCATACACATCTCCTGGACTTTTATAGTTACAAATATGGCTAGAGAATAATAGTTTGGTCATTGATTTGTGACACTTGTTTGCTTTGTCATGATGCAAAACTTGAGTGCATCAAAACCTAAGGTTTTGAAATTACTAAAGGTAAGACACAAAGAAAATCACTTAGTGTTGTTTACTCAACAAGAAAGTGACCTTCACTACAATAAGGTAAATCATATTTTTCTTTGCTTCCTTTGAATGTTCTTTGTATTTTTTATCAAAGAATTTATAAGTGTTGTGTTTGATGTGCAAAGTTGTAAAAAGTATTTTTTAGGGACCACCTAGAGTAAAAATTAGGTTGCTTAAAAGGTTTGAAAAATCATTCTTTAAAAACCATTCAACACATTTGTAGTATTTTGTTTAAAGAAAATTGTATGCACCTAAAATATATATGGTGTTAATCATAGATGTTGTATCTTGGATTATTATTTTTCTTTAATTCTGTTTTTTTGTTTGTAATTCTGAAAAAAGATTAGTACATAATGCTTATAGGTAACAACTTTGTCTTCTTTACAACTTAATGGCCCATTTGTAAATCCCCAATTATTTTTTATTTCACCCCATCTTTCCACTCTCCTTGTGCCTTCAAAACTAGTTCATCATCATCTTCCTTAAAGGATTCCCCAACACTTGATACCTTAAACCCTAATAAGAAATCTTCATCTATGCATGTTTTGTCTAATGATCATGCATCTCAAGATTTGTTGAAGCAAGGTTTTCAAAAGAAAAAGCAGAAATTATACAAAGAACCTCATAAATTCCAAAAATACTTGGAGAACAAAATTGTTGTGAACAAAATCAATCATGGACAAGAAAGGTGAAGTGCATCAAGTCCACTATAAAGCCTGCACTTTTGTGGAACGAAAGCAAAAGCTTTTAGCTCCAAAGCTTGATAGCTTATTACAACACCAAAGTTGTAAAGTTAAAGTTTTGATGTCTAGTGTTGATGATGGCATATTTTATTTCAACAAAAATTCAGTGCATGCATAGATGAACAGTTGTATACCATTGATGATTGACCCTTTATCCCAAACAAATTGCAAGTTGAAGTTCCATTTGAACATAAGCAAAAAATGTGTAGTTTGTTGTTATATATCACCTTTTTACTAATGGACACTCCATGATTGATTATGAAAGCTTGAAAAATCTTCTTTAGTTCTTGAAAATGAAGAGTGTTTTTAGGAAACATTGGTTTGACACATCATGTTGGGGGATTGTAAAAGTAATGCATGCGTTTCATTTTAGGGCTACCTTGTATTCTTGCATTGTTGGAATGTGTGCATACCTTGATCAAAATTGCATAAGGATGATATGTCTTTATGTGTGATTTTGTTAATGTTATTATGGACACCACTTTCATGTGACAAATGGAGTTCATTCATATGGATGTTCATCCATGATTCATAATTAACTATTAGTTCATTCGTAATTAATTCCTAATTCATTATTAATTAACTTTCAATTCATTTTTAATTAATTTTTAGTCGATTTAGAATTAATTTTTAGTACACTTTTAGTTTAATCTTAGTTTTTTCATAGTTGACATATAATTAAAAAACATTAAAAAAAACTTCATGAATCAATGAAGGTCCGAACACAATAAAAGGACCCACTCAAAGTGTAACCATTGCTTAATTTTTCACATTTTTAACTACTATGTCAAATCAATATTAAAAAAGTTTGGTGCATTTGTACAAAAATTATTTTAATATATTATGGAAACATCTAGTTAAATTTGAAATGAATTCAATGAATATAAAATACCCAATTTTTTTTTTTAAGTAATGTAATTAGTGCTTTCAATACTATGCAAAAGACTTTAAAAAGGTTTTATAATTATTTGAAAATGAAATATTTATGAAAAAAAATTACATATTTTTGTAAAAATTAGTAAATTGCGCCATCCTATTGGTTCAAAATAGTTTTTTGAAAACTTGTAAAAAATGATTCTAAAAATATTCTTTGTGATGAACCAATCTAGTTTTGCCATATCACCTTGACTAACTAACCCACTACTTTTAAGCAAAGCACCAAGGAGTTGGTTATGGGTTGTTTTATTGCATTTGCACCCATGAGCACATGGAAACTTCCATGGAAGCTTTTTAAAATTAAATCCCTTTGGGTATAAATAAAGGTAGAACCCCCAATTACGTTTAATTTATTCAACATCTAGTTAAGGTATGATCTTATTCTATAGCCTTGTTTTATTCCATTTGTGTTTATATTTTCATATTTTATCACAATAAAAATTTATTTTCATTTTCATTTACACATTTCATATTCTTGTCTTTAGCCTCTTGTAAAATTTTCTTGATTTTTATGTGTTATGCTTGGATTTAGGTTTAATTATTGGTAGGCGCATATTCTACTTATAATTGTCCTCTACTTACTAACAAATAATACAAATTATATTCTCAAAAATACTTACACACAATTTTTGATTTTACTCATATTAATTCCTATTCACATTTTTTTTATTACTGTTATTGTTTCCTTAGTTCCCAAATTTTCTTATTATTTTCAATATTCAAAATTTGTGATTAGGGTTCATATTTCAATTAGAACAAGTTTCAAAGTGGTTTCATTGTTTCTTTATCAATCTTATACTATTTTTTTTACTATGAATTGAACATATCAAACATTTATAATATCAACTGTAGAAATTCAAAATGAAAAACATGAAAATATGTGGTTCACAACCCAAATGAACTCTAAACTACATATTGTGTTTTTATTATCTTTTCTAGCAATTCTTTAAATTTCTATGTGTAAAAAAAAATCTCCTGATCCTCATCAAAGTCCAAAATTACATCCTAAATTCTTCCCTCCAAAAATAATTTGAACATCAAATTAATGCAATGTCTTAATCCTATTCAACTAATTAGCCATCTTCATCTTGTCTTGTTGAATCTCTACCCTTTTCTTGGTAATATTTTGCCTTGTTGAATCTATGTCATTCACTTGGTAACAATTTTGTGTTTCATTATTCATTTTCACAATTTTCATGCCCATGATAGGTGCTACGAAGTTGTCTACACAAAAACTTTACAAATTTTATTGTGACCCATTTGCAAAATTTAAAACTCTAGCATTTGATGATTACAATGCGATTGGGACTTTGACCAATCAAAACTTGCCCATGAATTGGTTTAAAATTTAAATGGTGAAAAATATGATGTATATATTGCATTTTTTTTTTTGTTTCGGACATAAATACCTTGTTTTTTTTTTGCATGAACAATGTTACATTTTTTCAACATGTCACTGAGGCTACTTTCAACATGGCAAGAAACAAAATGAAAGAAAAATGTGAGGGTGCAACTTGGGGCCTTATTTTAAAAATTGAAAATTAATTCTTGAAACATGAAGTCATGATTATTTTTAGAATTATTTATCCACAATTTTGGGTTGTGAATCCAAATGAAGCAAAAAAGAGGTTTTATGATTAGCTGGTGTGTTGAAGGCCATTTTTTGTGTGTTTCGTAAAGTGGGTGAATTTGGGCAAATTGTTCTTATGTTACTTTTAGGTCATACACTTATGTTATAATCTAGTTTTTTCAAGATGACCATGTTGCATAACTTTAAAGTAGTTTTGCGAGAAGAAAATGATTTAATTCCACTTATAAGGTTTTGGTGCAAAATGTTTTCATCTCCCATCTTCAACGATAAGCTCTTATATTACATTAAGTTGGTTGAGATTGCCACCACCCAAGTTCTTGGTTTAGTTGAAGACAAATAAACATTTGACATTATTAGCTTCATGAAAAACAAGTTGTAGAACAATTTGAACGCACACTTGGACTTGTGCACCAAGATTTTTAGTCAATGCTTTTTTAACTTTGTAAAGTTTTCCTTATGATTAAGCCATTGCCAAGGAATGGAAAAATCCATTATTGTGTAGATGCATAGTTAACACAAGTTCTTGGAAGTTGGAGGTTTTTTTGAAAATATTTTGGGTGCAAACCAAGTTGGCAAATCATATAAGATTGTGTTACATTTTTTAAATATATAAACTACTTTGTTTTTATTTGATTTGCTTGAATGAGTTTATGTTTGGACTTTTTCCTCTTTCACAGTACATGTTCAATTTGTTTTTGTGCATTTCCAATCATTTTTTTCCATTTCAAAAGGTGCATTATTTGTATATGAACTTGCATGAAGGATGAATGAATGCTTATGGGTGAACACTGATTTTTTGCTTTTGGTTGAATGACTACTAATATTGAGGTACATAAGAAAAAGGTGACAATTTTAAAAGTTAGTTTTAAAGGTTCTAAAATTGTCCATGTCAAGTTTTCATTTTGTGAATGTTCATTGTAATTGAATCTTCACACAAATGTCTATTTTCAATTTGGTAATTTAACATGTTTACAAATATATCCAATGTTGCATCTTCATTTGAAATGTGGATTAATTTTTTGCAAATGTTTGAGTTTGTTTTCTACTTAGGTTTTGGGTGCAAGCATGCCTTGAGTTATAATGTGTATCACCTTTCTAAGTGTTACGATTCAAATCTTCTTCAAGGATATTATTTAGGCTTTAAATCTTCTTGAAAAATAATGCATAATGCAAGTTGGTTGTGTGTAGGAAGTCAACATCTTAGGTGGCAATAACAACACAACAAAATAGAATTGGAAGCTATAGCTATGGTAGTCTACTATTTGTAGATATGTAATGTCTAAAAGAGATTTGTTAATTGCAATTTGCAAATAGTATTTAATAGTTAGTTTTATATACTTATCAAGTTATTGTTAATTTTATGGGAGATTTCAAACTTTTGTTGGTGTTTAGGTTGCTAATTGTACTCCATTGCGAGAACATTGTAGTTAAATGCACTTACTTGGCAACACACATATTGCCAATTCTTTTGATCACATTTGCTATCATTGTGATCATGCTACAAACATTTGCAAATGACAACTTGCCATCATATCCATTCTTCAATCTTAAGGAATCACCAAGTCATCTCCACCTCACACAAAGTTTTAGCCACCTATGTTGATTAAAGGCTTAGTTATTTAACCACATTAACAACTACCTACATTTGAAGAAAAAATGATTGCATTTATCCATAGTCTTTCCTTGGCCCTAGTGAATCACACGGGTTAACTATTATTCACAGGTCTAACAACTTGTGTAAGGTAAAAACATTTCCATAATCATTGTCTTCTTCTTCTTCTTACTCACTATTATTGTGTAAGAAGAGATTCTATCCTTTTCATGTTCCTCACTTGTGTCTTTTTTTTTTGTCTTAACACATGTCAAATTTAAGGTTTGTTGTAATCGTAGAATTGTTGTTGCTTCTCTTTGAAACCATTTTGGGTCCAGTTCTTCACACATGATGTAATGATCAAGTTCCACTAGAACCATTTTGGGTGCAATTTTTCACACACAAGGTAGTGTTCAAGTTCCACTATAATTGTTTTGGGTTTAGTTTTTCACAAAATTCAAATTCCAGTTTTAGTTCTGAAAATCATAGACACACAATTTCAGTTTAGTTCAGGGTTCCACCTTGGTACATTTGATATAAATATATTTAGGGTAGTAGTAATTCTATAAGCTTTTTGTAAAGCTTTGTTAATTAGTCTGTATAGCTATGGTAGGCCCAACCATTTCATAGTCAACAAAATGTCAATGGGTATCATAATTGGATTTTGATATTGTGGTGATTTGTATGGATGTCATGACACATCTTTGGCCCTTCACCTGATAATTCTTAACACATCTACTTTGCCTCATCTAATCTTTTCAATTACACCTAGTTCGTCCACACATTCCACGCCTTTTCTACTTCATCAATAATGGGTTATTCCTTAATCATCTATACTTACACTAAGGGCCCATCCATCCCATTAGCAACATTCGTATGTTCTTTGTTTTGGTTGTGACCATTTATATGTAGTAGGAACATGTTTAACATGTCACTAGACATCATGCACCCCACATATGTAGTCATCAGCTTTCAAAAGCCAATGCTTTCAACATTACCATGTTCTCCTCCTCCTTCGGCTTGGATATGGATTGCATCATTAGATATCATCAATACTTTCCATCTTGGTTTATCACATCCTCACTCATACCATCACCTTCCATATGTTTTTTATATCAAGGTTCAATGTGTTTTGCGCATCCCTTTAATTTGATTGGTCGTCAATCCATCCTACATAGTAGCTTGGCATGCATTTTTGCTATTCCATTCTTGGTGTCTGTCATTTTCGCCATGGGGTGGTGAGAAGGCCACTAAGAAACACACAACCATTTGCGTTGATCCATGGCAAGGGTCTAGGATACATTACAAGACCTTCAAACATGGCAACAAATCTTATTCCACCTCCATCAACACAATTGCATCATGCATGAGGACTTGTTCATGTAGGGGAATATGTTTGAGTAGTGCATGCATTGGCACCCCAGCACTTCATGGCCCCATTAGCTGAGACCATTGCAGCCCTTCACCATCTTCATCCATTGGCTGAGGTTGGCCTCCCCCTTTTTGTCAACGATTTTCATTTAAAGATGGATCTTGTTTTGGATATAGAGGCATTTATTTCTATTTTGACACATTCTCCACCTCTTTCATTCGATGGTTCCTTGAGTATGGTGTATGAACTTTTGCGAAATTGTTTTGTCTTTGATGATTCTACTAATGGTTTTGAATTTTTTTTTAAATATGCGGATACATCGTTCGTGGTCATGTTCTTCCATCAATATCACGCTTGTTTGTTGCATCGTGACTATTGGCTTTGGAAAAACAAGCTAAAAACATTTGACCTATCGTGATTGGAAAGGTGATTTATTAATTAGTCGTCCACACATTGGTTATTTGATTCAAGGATACATTTGTAGAGCATTTTAGTCCACACCAATTTGGGGTGGCAACATTAGGTGAGTGTGATACAATGTTCATGGGGTTAAAGCTATGTTGGATTTACATCCAAAGTGGGTGATAATACAAGTGGATGTTTGAAATGCGTTTAATTCAATATTTCAATCAACCATTTTTCAAAAGTTACGATCTTTTATCGACAATTTGGATTAGCTTTTCCCATTTGTTCGTTGGTTTTATGCACGCCCATCTCCATTATATTTCTCGAAAGCTTCTAAGCACAAGGATTTGATTATCATTTCATCCGAGTATGGTACACGACAAGGGGATCCTTTGGGAGGAATGTTATTTGCATTCATTCATCTTCAAGCTCTTCATCCTATTGCATAGCCTAGTTTACTTGTGTTTTTCCTTCATTGATAGATGATACACACATAGTTGGTTTTGTTTCAAATGTGTTATTTTTTATTATGATTACAAGAAGAATTTGGAGCATTAATACTTTCAGTGTAGTCGATGAACTATGTAGATTGGTCTCCATAGGAGTTAAACTAGTCTATATCACTTCCAAGTTTTTTTACACTTGAGTTCGATTTTCATATTCTAGGTGTTCCAATGGGTTTTTTGCCATTTGTGGAGTCCTTTATATTAAAAGTGTTCCAAGAGGACCTCAACATGATCATTAACCTTCCTATGTTCATAGATTCTCAAATAGTTTTTGTGATGTTTTCATTTTGTTATGCCCAATGGCCAAGCTACTTACATCATATTGTATTTCCATCACCAAGTATATTGTAATGTTATACCAAGTTTGATGTTCATACCATAACTATGTTAGAAAAGTTATTAAGGTCAAGATCCTTTGGCACCATAATGGGCCATTTAGTTCGTCGTCAAGTCACTCTTCCTACTTCTTCAAGGGGGCTAGCCTTTCCTTTAGTTGTCCGACGTGTTACCCCTGCCTTTTTAGGATGTTGGGTTTTAATCATTCTTGCACTAGTTTTTCATTTCCAACACGATGATCATTCTACTCTTTTTGATGCAATGGCACATGTAGAGACCAGTACTTATCCCTTCTAGGTCGCACTATAAGATACCCATGCATTATTACTTGAGGTTGTTCGATCACATGTCTTGCCTTTCGAAAGTCTAATAGTGCAATCCTATCCTCAAATGTAATCTTTTTTGATGGACCAATTACACAAGTAGGAATTTACTTCAATAACAAATGTTCCTTTGGATGTCGTGCAAGCACATATTTATTCCTATGCAAGTCTAACAACATGGGCTTGGTTAACACCCATTCATTCCATTTATCCTTCACCCATTTTTTTTATAGCACTCCATATTTGTTTCGATATAACACATCCTATAGTTGCACATCTTTCACACTGTTGTGTGGACATACCATTAATGATTTGGGTATCCATTTACTACATTGCTCGTGTGGGAGTGAATGCATTGTAGCCCATGATATGCTTCAAAATATTGTTGTGGCTATCAGATCAGAAAGTGGAGCCCAAGTACAAAGAAAGGTTTCTCACATTTTTCCCCATTGCACATGAAGACAATTGGATATTCTCATCACAAGAAACAATTTCAAACCTTGACAGACGTTTTCATTATCAATTTGACTTTTTTAGATTTAGTGTAACGTGCTTCAACGACGACAACACATGCAACAACAATTTTCGTTCAAAACAAAGCACGATCCTACACATAACAAACATTAGGAAATGATTTCATTCCCTTTGCCATAGAAACCTATGGTTATCTTCATCCTCATTTTGATTCCTTTCTAATTTCTTGTGTACATGCTTGTATAGCTCACCATTAGCAAACTTCCTTAGTACTTTCAATGCTTATATCTCATTATAGGCAACGAATGTTGATAGCCCTACAACGTGCACAAGCCATCACGATTCTTCAACAGGTTACCACACTTAGTCACAAATTTTCATCTCTTCCACACATATGAACAAGTGCACCTCCATCATTAGTTTATTTGTGATAGAGGATGCCCTTTTAGCATTACGTCTTCCACTTCATTACTATTGTTTTGATGGTCTTGGTTTTCCTTTCGTGTGTTTACATTTGCTTTGACATGCCTTGTACTTTTTGTGAATGGATTTCCATCCTTGTTTATATACGAGTGTGAACCCCGTGCCTAATGCTCAGGTGTGTGCCACCTAGGATGCCACCTACGTGCTTCAGTTACCCACTTACCTTGGGGTTACACCCCTTTGTGGAGTCCAGCAAAATCTAGCATGGGGCCTTCTGCTTCACAGAACGGACCATTTTGAAGGAGTGAAATGCCTCGTGGCCATGGAAACTGAATTAAATTGCTATTAGGTGCTCACCCAAAGCTTTGCTAGGAGCTAGAAGGATTTTTTTTTTCATTTTTCTCTCATTCCCAATGTGTTCCTTTAAGTTCTCAATGGGTTCCCAATATGTTGCCCAAGTTCCCAATGTATTCCCCAACATATTCTCCATAGCATCTCACTTTAATCCCATATGTTTTGGCAAATTGTTGTCCTCCTTTCACCCATATGGGTGGGCCAAAGGGGAGGAACTCAATACTTTAAAATAGAACCTTCTATCTTGGGGAGCCTCCATAGTTTCATTTTTTTGTTTGATGGGCCAATCAAATTGGTTCATTGTGAAAAAAAAAACAACAAAATTGGGAGGCACCTCATCTAATTAATAAAAGAGGTGAATAGCTAGGGTGTTCTTAGGAATGTCATAGTGTGATTCAT
>Ga0116227_10001780_pt1 | contig 48850 bp, 34 predicted proteins | sample S1TSphgellanicum_FD_89693 | JGI IMG/M metagenome (GOLD analysis project Ga0116227, IMG submission 89693) | Host-associated microbial communities from peat moss isolated from Minnesota, USA - S1T2_Fb - Sphagnum magellanicum MG | ecosystem: Host-associated > Plants > Peat moss > Unclassified... | reverse complement strand
TTATGTAATTATTAATTTTTTTGTTTATGTTTAAAAAGAAAAACAAATTGTTTTTTAACCTTTTGTTTTTTGGGGGGGGAGAAGGCCTTTTTGTAAAGGGTTTTTTTTTTTTTTTTTTTTTTTGGTGAAGTGTTGACATGAATGGAAAATGTTTCATGTGTGTAACCCCATGTACATTAAATTCGTTGCAAGTTAGATGCATGGAATAAATAAAAAATCATTTACAAAATTTACAACAATTCCAAAGCAAGTTGAGAAACAAAGTCCATGGAATGAAGTAAAAACAAAAAACATCTTGCATTGATTTTGAATATAGATGTTTAATGTTTGAGAAATCAAAGGTGACAATTTTTGAAAGTCAATTATAAAAAAATTGGGATTTTTTTTTTGATATTTGTCCTTTCATTAATTAAATGAAACCAACATTCTTGTGATTTTTTGGTGGGTGGTTTTTAATGGTACCAACCAAAAAAGCCTTCACCCAAATGGTAGTGGGGAACCCATTTTGAGAATGTGACAAGAATTCTAAACATTTTCAAACATTGTAAAAATTGATTTTTGCCTAATGTCCCCTTAGTGATATGCAGTAATGATTCTTGAAAGGCTGCAATAATCTGAAATAAGTCATGAAATTCAAAGAGGACTTAAGTTCACCTTGCATGTGTCCATAATATAACACAATGATCAATTGCAATTCCAATTTGACCTTGTATGTAACACCAAGAAACACCCACACATGATCATAATCTAAATAGCAAAGGGAAAATTGTCTTACATTGAACTTGCAACAATTTGAGAATGTTGATATCAAAATGGGTAGTCAACAATTAAAAGGGCCAAGAAATCCTGAGAACTCACACCTTGTCACCTACTTTTCAATTGGCATTGCTAGTAAAGGCCAACAACACATATGCAATAAGCTAAAAAATCAGCATGGTATGAACATTATGGAAACAACCCTTCACAAAATACAAATCCCTTTTGATTATTTAAAGTTACGGTTTAATTGCACACATGTGATATCAAGTGACCAGAAGCCAAGCTTTTATAGAAACTTGGTTACCCATCATTCACTAAATTCCATGCAACTTGTGTAAGTGTATTTGTAGCCACTTGAAACTTCCTAATGGCTACCACCAATGGCTTGTAAGGACAATGAGTGTTAATGAATCAAAGTCCAATGTGGTAAACACTAGCCTTTTTCCCAATAACACCTTTTCCTTTTCTACTTTGTAGACATCTTGAACATCTACTACATCATAGTCATCATCAATACCCAAAGATATCATAGACCTTAATAATAGAAAAATGCAAACCACATATTCAAACCTTATGCTTGGCTGTGGTTTTCCAAAATCCCTAATTAGCCATTGGCCATTGTAAAAGTTCACTAATGTTTTGTTTCTAACAAAAATAATGCACACCATGAATCCATCAAGACAATGCATGCTTATATTTATTGATTATACTCCTTACTTATGGTTGGATGGGACGAGAATGCAATAAAAGTTACAAATGTTGCAAATAGAGATAGATTAATGGTTACCTCATATCTTGACTTCACCATCTTTTTTACATCAATGGCTCTAACTTTAAATGTTATATCTATTGTGGCAAGAATTCCTCTTACCACCATTTCATTACTATTATTACTTTCAAATCCCCCTTCCTAAACCCTAAAACACACTTATCCCTGAAAACTTGTCAACAATGAAAACTCTAACATACCACAAAAGTTTATAAATATTTTCATTAACCTTGTTTAATAGGGTTTGATAAGTTCATGAGAATTTTTGAAGGACCAATGAAATTACTAGAAAAAGACCATTTTTTTCAATGTTTAATAGAATAGGGTTACATGTAAGGTTTGAAGATTTTTTTTCAAACCAATGAGATTATTGAATTTGATGATTTTTTTATAAAAATCTTGGATAAAGTAACAATCAAAATGTGTAATTGATATTTACAAATAAAATTTTAGTAGAATACTTATGTGTTTTATTTTAAAGATCTCATTTGAGATCTCAAATAAAGATAGGGTGATATTTTCAAACCAATGGGATTACTAAATTTGGTAGTTTGATTGTTAGTTCACCAATTATCTTTGGTGAACTAACAATCAAAATGTGTAATTGCTATTTATAAACAAGGTTCCAACTAAAAAACATTCTTTCCTACTACCCCCACTAATTCAGGTTTTAACACTTCATATGAAATTTCAAATATGGACAAGGCAACGTGGCTTCACGAACATCCAATATTTTTGGAAGGCATTTATGGCCTTCTCCTCAATAAGGGGAAGGAGGAAAAGGGGGAAGAATCGATTTAAAATTTAGGGTTTTTTTTAAGGGTTTAAAGTTTATATTAATGTTGGGCAGGTATTAAAACAAATGTGAGAACTAGATAAGGTTTCAATTCGATTTTCAATTTGAAACCTTCAGGGCATCACATTGAGTGATGCCCTTTATGAAACCTAATTACAAGGTTTATATATAATGTGAGAATCGGGCCTTTGAAACCGTGATCAAATGTATATTTAAATCAAATTGAAACCTTGATCGGGTATTAAAACAAATTAGGGTTAGGGTTTCAAGGTTTAAAATTAATTAGGTAGTTAGTAGGGTTAAGTGTTTAATCAATAGTTAGTAGTTAGGTTTAGGGTTTAGCACGCAAGTGGCATCGCTTGATGTTTGATATAAAACAAATGTTTTAAAACATTTTTTTCATTGTGTGTGAATTTGTTTTGTTATCTTCTTCGATTGTTGCTTAGAATAATTCGCTTGGTTAGTTTGGTTTGCTTAGTAATTGTTTTGTTTTAATCCTTGCTCAAGCTCTTATTGTTCCTCTTGTTCAATGTTGTTATTCCTCTTGTTCAATGTTGCTACTCCTATTGCTTGATGATACTGTTCTTCGCTCGATGTTGTTACTTTTGTTCCTCTTATTTCAGATTGGTACTCCCTTCCCCTTTGTTTTTTGTAAGTGTGAAAAGAGTTATCCAAATTCAAGTTCTTGAGGCCAAACTTGGAAGGTGAGATTTTTTTTTCAATATTTGTTTATTGATGAATTTTTTAAATTATCCATGTTTTTGGGAAATGTTGGTTGACAATGTGTTTTTTTGTTGTGTGCAAGAAGTTTATGGATATTGTACATTTAATTATACATATTTCATCTTTTTAAATTTTTTTTGTTAGTGGCTTGTAAATGTTTAGGTTAATTTTCAAATAGTTGGCATAATCTTATTTTGGCAAAAAAAAATTATCTCTAATTTCTCCTTTAGGGTAGGTAATATTCTAGTAAAAAATGAGGCAGTCAAGTCAAAATGAAAATTTAATTTTGATTGAAAAAAATGAGACCAATGAAAATTAAATGAACATCGAAGAACATGTGGAAAAAGTAGAAAGTGAAAATGTGCAAACATAAAATAACAAAGTTGAACAAAATGGGGAACAAATAATGAAGAAAAAATTGCAAAAATTATATGTGCAAAGAAAAATTTGGAAAGGCCATAACATAAATTCTTTATGTTGGGCATTCTATTGTGTGAATGATGGGAAAGATGGGAATGATGGGATGAGGTTGAAGCTGGATCCCGTCAAATCATGAGATGTATTCTATGTTATGATAATGTTGTAAATATTCCTAATCCAAGAATTAAAGAAAGAAAAGGTTTAATAGCCTATTAAAAAACTTATGGTATAATTGCTATGAAGAAACATGTAGATGTAGATAATTCTAGAATTGTAAAGAAATTTCATTAGTAGAAATCTTTTCTTTTGTAAAAAATTTTGCAACTAGTTTTTGGCTTATGCAATTACTTATTAATTACATAAATGAAAAATTAGTTGCAAAAGCCAGTTGCAAAATACAAGATTTTTTCTAGTGTTTGAAGAAGAAATTTACAATGAAATAACAAGAAGTGTTGAAGACAACTTGTAAACAAAAGGCCAAATGTCCCAAAAAGTGCAATATTTGTTTTTCTTGTTGTAAAAGAACCTTTCAAAAAGGATGATGTGTAGCAAAAAGACTTTTTGCAAGACCTTGGCCTTTTGATTGTGAAAAATAACTTACCATTGTAGTTTGTTGAAAGTGTGTGGTTTAAGCATTAATATTACATTTGTCTCCTAAACTTGCGTTCCTTTCTAAAAAAGAAATTCTCAAGAAATATTACTTAACTTGGTGGAGAAAATGAAACAAATATATGTTTTGCCAAAATTAATAGATTATATTTCTACCACAACAGGTTTTGACTTGTGGGTGTCAAAGGGTGCGAATGATATATTTGTTATTGTTATAAAAAATTTGGGATTTGATTGGCAACCCAAATAGATAACTATTGGTTTGTTTGAAACAATAGAAACTACTAGGCAAACATTAGCCAACAAATTTGACAAAATTGATTGATCAATATGGGTTAAGAAACAAAATCATTACCCATGTGAAAAATGATGGCTCAAATTTAAATGTTATGTCAATTGTTTTGAAATTTGTTGTAAACTGTGAAATCCTTGGTTTAGACGAAAGTTTCCAAAGTTTTTATTTTGGTCATGTTTTTTCCAAAGCATGTCAATATGCTACTACTAACAAAAAAATTTGCAGGAATCTCAAATTTGTTTCAATCAAGTTTGCTTAATTAGATTTGCAGAAATGTATAACTTGGCCTTAAAAATATGGAAAGGGTAGACAAGAATGGAACAAGGCTTGTTCACATTGGAAATTACCTCTAAAAAAAAAAAAACTTCGATGAAAACAAGGTGATTATTTAATCTATTGCAAGTTTTTGCCATAATTATTATCTTTTTTGTTTTTTATTGATTTGTTTTAGTTAAATCTTCTAACATTGCAATTTTAAATTTGTTTATGGATTTGCTATCAAAATCATCATGTTTCAAGAAGCCTTTATAATTCAAGGATGTTATTATTTTTTGTTATAGTTGGTAGAATACTATTAGAATAACTAGAAAAATGCCTCTTTTTATTTGGCACATTTCTAAAATAATTGTGGACTCCTTATTTCCTATTGTGACAACTTGTGTTTAGAACCAATCTAACAACCACTAGTTGTTTTCTAATGGAATACAATCTGCCATTATTAGGTGTTTAAAATGTAGGGAAAAAATTACAAACCCATTTGCTTGGGCAATCAATTTGATTGATGATGATTTTGAGATAGCTTTTGAGTTGTCTTTGTTTGCTTCCAACATCAAAAGAAAAATTTGTGATGTTTTGGATTCTTTTCTTTCTTTTTAAAGAAGACTTGAAGAAAGAAAAGTTCATAACATGTGTTTGATGCTAGATGCTAGATTCAGAAGCCTTTGTCTACTATTTTCTTTTGTTGACCAAGAAGAAGGTGTAAGTATTGTGAATAAATATGGTAGGAGAACTCTGTACCTATGCTTTTGAAGTGTTATCATCATTTGCAAATGGATTCTATCCCAGCACCATTCTACTTGTTCTTTTATTCAGCAAAAGAACTTGTCAATCTTCTTCATACTTTAAGTCAAACCCTGTGGCAGAACCAGAAGAACCGCAGGGCTGCACTGTGAGGCCCAGAAAGGGCGCAGGATAGTGCTCTTTCGATGCGTTGGGGGGGGCCGTATTTAGCGTCTTGCAGTCTGTAGGGGACCCCCAAAAAAGGTGAACTTAGACAGACAGACATCATGGATTTTTATCGCATAAATTCACAACGTTGTCCTACATGCCTGTACATAATAGCATGGGAGAGCAGCGTGTTTTTTCTAGGATTTTTTTGAAGTCATCCAGCAGGTCGCCAAACTATAGCAGGATTCTTGAATTTTTCTGCTTTCCTCTCTTCCCTGTAGCCAAATTTGGCTAATTCCTCTTGTGTTTGATTACCAACGTGGCTAGATCACAATATTGAATTAAAAAAAAGAAAAAAAAAACCCCTGTATGGGACATGTGAAAAATAATCCGTAATCATCATGGTATATTGAGTAAAATTTGTATGGTATTTTCATCCAGTGGTATATTGAGTACAAATTTTACTCAATATGCCACTGGATGAAAATACATAGATGCCTTTTTTAAGCTTGTTACATTCCAGAACTGGTTAGAACTGTTTTTCACCTGAATTGCAATTGAAAATTTGCATATCTCAAGTGCTTTTTCTTTCTTTCGGGCGAATTTTTGTACTATGAAAACAAAAAAAAATTGGAAAATTTTGGAAAGTTTCGTTTTTAAAAGTGTAAATCAGAAAAAAAATTGCCATAAAGTTGAAAATTTTCTCCAAACTTTGGAAAACGACAAAACTGTATAAAAAACCCTGATCTCAACTCATTATGGGCTGAACTCTTTTGGCAAGTTGTTTGGAATCATAGAATGGAAGGTAGAAGGGCAAAACTATGTACATGGAAGGGCCCAGGAGTGAAGGGATTCCCAAAATGTGAGGGGACAGTATTAGCTACAGCTTGCTTGCTTGGGTTTGTCCCATATTTTATGTTGGATACTCTAGTACCTTGTCCACTTCAATGCATGTTCGTCAAATAATTAATTAACTAGTGGTAACCCGTGCCTGCAAGGCACGGCATGGCACTGAAGCAGCGATGACCCCTGAAACCCTAAAGCTCAACGACATTCTACCATTTCAGAAAGTCATGACTATGAGAAATTCCTCATCAAAATTGTTATGTTAGTTATTTCTTGGAATGGCCCGTTTCGTCACGTAGGAAAAGAAAGTACGTTCCCATCGTACCCAATAGGGCACAAATGCATGCTTTCCCATCACTGTAAATTGCAAGAAGAAAACGTTTGCACTGCAAGAAGACCACCCAGACGGCCCACAGTTGGACTCTATCATTTGGGTCTTGTTCACACTTGTGCCAAGTCCATTAGCTGTCAATTGAGTATAACCCTGTCACAGATTGACAGATAGACTTGCTGAATTAATATATTAAAATTTGAAAAATTCATTTCAACAAATGAAATATTCTTAAATATTCACAATTGTCCTTCACAATATTTTTTGATTTGGAAAAAACCATTTTTTAAAATTTTAACATTTCTGAAAATAATATAATTAGTGTTGAATTGGCCAAGGTACTAAGGTAATGCCTTCACGCATGAGCTTGGCAATCTTGCACAAGATAAGGGGGCTTCCTACAACACTAAACAAGGTGTGTGTCACACTGTGGCCTTGCCATTTACATTAAAAAGTATCTTAAGGCAAAAGAAAAATTATGGAGACTCAAATATTTCATCATGTGAAAATATAAGCTTTAAAAAACCTTCTAAAAAAAACCAAAATGCTTCAAGAAACCTTCTAAAAGAAACCAAAATGCTTCAAGATATAATAACTGTAACTTATCTCAAGTTTCAGCACAAGCCAAAATATCATCTCTCAAAAATCCTCATATAAAAATAGAACTATTGCCTAGGGCCAAAATCCCTTAAGCTAGTATACTCTATATTGAACCTAAACACAATATCCCTGCCTTGGTAGGCAAGGCCAACAAAATCAGTCACTTTGAGGCTCCAAGGCCGGGCTCAAGAATGTTGGAAGAAACATTTTGCAAAGAAAGTTTCATATGATGCAACATGTAGACCCATGGATTTTCTCATCTACTTCCTCCACCATGCACAGGCCCATGGCTCGAGGGATTGCATTACAGAAGAAGTTGCTCATGCGCTTGCTTCACCTTGAAGAAGTTGCTCATGCGCGTGCTTCACCTTGAAGAAGTTGCTCATGCGCTTGCTTCACCTTATAGAAAGTTCAGTTAGAATTTTTTTCCTTTGTAAATCCTAGGTCCCCCCACCCACCTGGTTTTTACCCCTTTCGAGGGTCCATGACTTAGTACCCTAACCTAGGGTCTGTTTCCACATTGAGAAAACGAATTATTATTATTTTTCAAAAAATGAATATTATTTTTTAATTTGAAATTTATATGATTTTTCATCACCTACTACAATTATTAGTAAAAAAATCTCATTTTTCAACTTGTCTTAGGTGATTAAAATTTTTTTTTCGACTATTTTTTATCAAAAATAATGTAAAAGACACTTTTAATCGCCTAAGACAAGTCGAAAAATGAGATTTTTCTAATAGTGAATATTGTGATATGTGTAGTGAAATTATTCAGAGTGTAGCCTAGGATAATTATGATGATGATTTTCAACATGTCAACTTCATAATTTCACAAAATTTCATTTCACTATTTTGAGGATTATTTAATGATGAAACTGACCTTAGGGTAAGGTAATACCTTCTGAACTGAAAGATCACAGTACATCTAAGTTTGGAAGGTACTGTTTTTGTTTTTATTTATTTAAATCTTTTTAAAAAACTTAACCTTTTTTTTTCTTTCTTTTTTCTCCCTTTTACTCACAACTCATTTGTTTCACTTCATTTCTTTGCTGGCTTTCTTTGAAATTAAAATTTTAAAATTAAAATTTCTCATCTTTCTTATTTACTTCTGATTCTTTTTAAAAAAAAAAAAAACCTTCTTACTTATTTCAACTAAATTGTTTCAAAAGCATGACAAGAATTACACCATGAAAGCATTATTCTGAAAAATCTTTAAATTCTGTTTTGAATAGCCAGAATAACAGATACATATAGCCCAAATTTGGCTAAAGCTTCTTGCAACACATTGCCTCTTTAGCAGAACAAGTTCACCCCAAAAAAAATTTAAAATTTTACTTTAAGCTAGGGTTTAGGGTTCTTTACATGAGTTCCGCTGTTGATGGCATCATCAGAGGGAGGTTGGTAAATCAGAAATGGGTCCTTATTGCAGACAGTACAAAACTATTGTATGGTTTATTTTTTGCCTTGTCTGCTCTCATCTTTTTGAGAAAAAGATGGATGATACCCACACACAAATTTTGCATCCTGTTATGCACACTCTGGTTATGTAATAGACATTCAGAGGCATAATTGGAGGCATATTATGCCTCTTAGTGTCTATAACAAGCCCAATGCATGTATAATAAGACACAAAATTTGTGTCTGGGCAGCTTCAAGATGTGTTTGGTCATCATCAAAAACTTCTTGGTTAGATAATTGGGCAGTCAGGGAAATTTTTTAAGCAAATGGTACTTTTGTACTGTGTGCAATAAGGATCCATTGCTGATTTAATGTCCTCTGGTCCTCATCGGATTCGATATAGGGTAGATGGTTTAGGGTTCACTAGTAGTCTCATCCTATCAAAATAGACTTTAGTTTAGAATCTGCTGTGAAGAGAATGGAAAGGTGTCTTTTTTTCCAGGTCCGTGTCTTTCCAAAGTTCCTCCTTTTCAACACCATCGTCATGGATGACAAAAGTGACAAGCATATATTCAATACCTTCAACACCATCGTCATGGATGACAAAAGTGACAAGCATATATTTAATACCTTCAACACCATCATCATGGATGACAAAAGTGACAAGCATATATTCAATACCTTGTGCACTAATTTTCATCATGTTCCTTTTTAATTGAATTTTAAATCAATTCAAATTGAATTCAAATTGCATGCAATGTCATTTAATATTCTCATTCAAACACAACAATTCTCACAAAATCAGCTTTTTTTTTTCATCATGTCCTTGTCATTGGTATTGTACAACAACATAGAGCCCAAGTAACAACTTATGGCCATGCAAATAGATGCATCTGAGGTGAATCATTATGTAAGAACTCGCTCCTATTTCCCTTCCCTACTTAAAATAAAGTAGACAAGTCTTGTGACAAACACAATTGTTGAAATGCATACATTATAATTTTGCCATTTTTTTCCTAGAATATTTTGATTTTAAGATGTTTAGAATTAGGACAACATCAAATAATTGCTACAAATGTTCAATTGCAACATACTCAAAATGAATACTTGTTCCTTAGGAGAAGATTCTATACATAGAGTTGATGAAAATAAAAGGCTTTGAGGGTGAGTTGAACTTTCATGTTCAAATGCACATACCTTCCATCATTGTGATTCATTAAGAACTTGTCATAGCAGTTTGACCCACACCCACTATTTGAGCTTGTAATAGTGTTTATCATATTCAATTTGGTGTAAAATCATTTTAGCTTGGGATCTACAAATTACAAAATGAGGGAAATAAAAATGAAAGTGTATCCAAATACTTAGGGCACATATTACAAGTGTATTCAATTGCTAACCTACATATGAGCATTGTCTCTTTCCTTCCCTTAAATAGTCTATTTTTGCCATTATACCCACCCTTGGAGTTTTATGCGTAGTAGCAATGCTTGCTCCATTGGGGTCTTCTTGCTAGCCATTTAAGAGGTCACTATATCCACATTTCTCAATTACAAATAATTGATAAGATTCTAGGTCCTTGGGGCCTAGGACCCCTGGTATCACCATCATTTGTGAAGTACACAAATTTGATCATGCTTCTTATTCAATTGAATTTGAATTCATTCAAATTCAATTCAAGTGGCATGCAATGTCATCTAATATTTTCATTCAAAATGGAACTTAATTTTTTCAAAACCAATTTTTTTTCACCATTTCATTGTCATTGGCAATGTGCAATAACGTGTAACCCAAGTTTCATAGTTGTATCATGCTTACATTGCATTTCGATTTATACATATTCTTTAGCTTGTTAAAGTAAATTATCTTAGGATCATCTTGACAATGGTGGGTGGGATCCACTATATGATTTTCTCTCTTCATAGATTTTGTTGGCCTTGGGAATAGCAATAATACAAATAGTGAAAAGGGTGATGCATTTGACATAGAGGGGGAGGTGATTTTATTTTATTTTCTTTTCTTTTGTCTTTCTCTAAATTGATCTATTAATTATGATGCAATGTTTTGGTCTACAATCGTGTTATATGCAAAAAATTGTTTGACCTCATGGTTACTTCATTAACTGTAGGTGTGGATGTTTTTTCGTCCCCATCATACAATATGTGGGAAAAGTTGAACAACATTTGTTACTAATGATAAATATGAAAATTTTGTTGATTTGCAAATGTAACGAACCTACAATAAACAAGGGATGAACTTATCAAGTGAAGGAGGAATTGATTGCTACAAAAACTCACATAGACCAAATAGCATTTTCAATACTTTAGTGGTTGACCTCTAATATTTTTGCTTGGTATTAGACCATGATTTACTGGAAGCTTATGAGTTTATTTTTGGAAATGGTTTCACCCATGAAAGGGAAAGTACTTTGAAAAATTCCTTAATAGTTTTGGAGGATTGTGGGTGACAAGATACATTTTCCTTAATTAACCCATTGATTACCACAACTTGATTTCGTTGTAGTACAAAAGTATTATGGAGATCAGTGGGGAAGCACTAAAGAAAAATGAAGCTAGTGAATATCAACTACAAGGAGGAGGTACTCACCCTCTTTCTTGCATATTATGGGGTTATTATTCCAATAGCTTGTTAATTACACCTATTGATTATGAGTATCTTCATAACCACCTACATTTACATGGGTATTAGTTGCAAAAAGATCAAAAAATTAGTTTGATTACGTTTAATTTTGTTATCATGATATTTTCAGATTTTAAAGAATATTTAAATTAAATTGATTAAGGTATTGCATGGTTAATTAAAGTTTAAAATTTTCTGGTTAAATTGATCTAGTTTATTTTGAAAATGATATATATATTTTGAAAGATATTAAATTAAAACATTGAGTATGGATCAAAGTACATATTTATCCTAAGTTCAATATTCATTTCTAGGTACCTTGTATACTAATTTGCAACATTTATTTAATATTTTAATGAGAATGATAATTTGAATTAGTTTAAGTGAAACAAGTATAGGGTTTATTAGTGGTCATCACCATGACAATTTTTGGATGATGTCCACTCGACAATTATGAAAACATTTCATAACTATTTAATTAATTCACTCCTTTCATCAACTTCAAGTAACAATTCCATTATAACTATGTAATTATTTTATTCCTTTCATGAACCCACCTACATGGATATGAGAAAGAAAATTAACATGTGGTTTTTTATAATTGAATTTTCATGATTTGGTTGAATTGACCTCAACAAAATTATGAAAAGAATTCAATTGAAACTAATTCAAAAATTTAATTTGATTTCAATTGGATTTTATTTGTTTGAATTCACCAATTTGTATTCAATTCAATCAAATTCAAATACTAAGAACAATAACCATGTTGAATCCAAATAGGAATTAACCTTAATTAAATTCTCTTCAATTTAAAAATTTGAATTCAATTCAGGTTGCATTATGCAAATTCATTTAGTGTTAAATCATTCAAATGGAACTTAATTTTTACAAAATCAACTCAGTTTGATCAATTCATCGTCAATAGTAATGCATAGCAATGTAGAGTCTAAATTTTTTCATTAAAAAAAGACCTAGGTGCTTGCAAATTGACCTATGTAGGTTAGTAGATTGGGGTCAAAGTATGGTTTTGGTAGATAATAACATGTTTGGACCCAAGTCATGTTACATAGATGAGAACAAGGCCATTTTTGATGGTCGAACTTGACATTACAATTGTGGCTGCTACTACTTGACTTCTACTTATGCTGGGAACCACCAAAAATTACACTTGCATTTTGTCAATAAACATTTGGTTTACCTATGCTTTGTCGATGTTGCTCAAGTGCCTTTGGAAATTTTTGACCTCCTAATGGCTAATTCATATTCCGAAGCTTGATCAAAATTAACAACCTCCTAAGTAAAATATCCTTACATGTAAGCACTTGGGGAATGAATTATTTTCCCTTGATGCAAATGCAATTATTGTTGAATTTTGAGTTCTAATCTACAACAAAGTTTTAATGAGACACCTCACAAACTAAAGAACAATGTATGATTTGTCACAACACCAATGTTCCAAAAAACATCAAACAACTTGAAAACACAATTAAATAAAGACAACCAAAAACATAAGGACATTGAACACATTAAACACCAAAAATTGAAGAATTGATCTCGTCAATGGGTAGAAACAATTGCTTACCCAAGACGTGTTCTATTGTTCTTGTGGGAAGACACTAAACCTTGCATTGTATACATGTGTGCATGAAGTTGATACATCTCTTTAATGTTGAACTAAAGTTTAAGTCATTGTATGCTTGCACAACACTCCACAACAATTAGATCTTTTATTGCATAGATCTTCAATGAACATAATTATTAATTTTAACTTTTAACACACTATAGATCTATAATAAAGCATAGTACACTAATGCTCAACATTACCATAGTATTTACATTTCTTACTTATGGTGTAACCCTAAAATCATGTTGTGGGTGCAAAAAACCCTTTTTGGGTGCTCAAGAACCCCAAATTCAAGACATAAAAAGATTTACTTGGGAAATTAAAATGGATCATTAAGAGAAAATTATGTATTAAAATCTAGAATGGAAACAAGACTTTCCCAAATCAAAACTTTTGGAACCACATTATTATGTTCCAAATATTGAAATGCCTTGTGTGACTATATCATCCATGAATGCAAAAGAAATGAGGTTAAAATGAACAAGTAGGTCATCACATAATGACTTTGCCTTTTGTTACATGTTCAAAAACAATCATCATGAATAATGAAATTGTGTGACATGGTTAAGTAATCTGAATGTAAAATGAATAAGTTTATGATCTGTTCAAAAGGATTTAGTTGTTCCTCATATGCATTATTTGAATGGAGTGTTTGACCAAATATGATAAGTTGTGAACCATATATTGTTGTATTTTGTTGATAAGTAAGAGAAAGAAAAAATACCAATTTGAGAACTCAACTTAAAAACCAAATTGAAATGTATTGAAAATTTGAAAACTTAGCATTTAATAACTCAATATCTGAAAATTGAATTTTAAAAATTATTTGTCACCTGCAAAAGCTATTTGGCTTCTTCATCGTGTTTCTCTTAACCAAGACATGTGATTGTAAGAGAATAAAGTGATGGAGATATCCCAGGAAGTGCATAGACAATTACCAATTGATAAGCCAGTAAAGTATCTTTTACCTTCTTATTATGGCCTACACTGGTTAACATTTTTCCATTTGAAGGAAAATGACAACAAATTACTTTGTTAGTACTGGCCCATATGTCATTGAAAGAGAAACCTATGAATATGCATTCCATTCTATAAAATATTGTGAGACTTTGTACAGAAACATTGCCATTACCATGCTACCTTACATATTTCCAGTTTGTCACAAAAAGTGAAAGCCTACAAAAATAACAAAGAAATGAACACCTTTAGAGACATCCATATTGTGTCATGGTAGACTTCATTTGATGCCACTAAATAGAGACTCATGAGGGCTTGTTTTTTTGTTAGACAAATTTGGCTCCACATTATCATCCAGGGAACCATCTTCACCAGATCTGTCTATATCAGTCTGGTACTCAAAAGAAAAACCTTATTTCCAACACCCATCACATCAAACCAAACGAATACTTTCTGCACAAAGAAAGCTTGGTAAAAAACATGTGAGTGTTGCCAAAGTGGATAGTTTGTGATGACAATGGCACAATATTATTATTATTATTACCAATTGGTTAGAAGGTGTTGCCAATTTTGCATTTCCATCTCCAAGTTTCCAAGTATGTTCCAGCTTTGAAATTATGTTGAAGAGCTCCAGGGATGGACACATCTCTAGGTGTCTAAGTAGATGGGTTGGATGCACCCTTGCTTCATCACTATTGGTGAACAAAATATCCACACTCTTACACATTATATCCCTGTAAGAGAAACAAGGATGAGTCTTTGGCTAGATCTCTTAATTCATTCCTATTGCATGAATGTTTTCTACAAAAGAATTTGAGCAATTGTTCATGTTTTCCAAAACTATAACCAATGAATTGATGAGACCAATGTCATTAGCCTGCAGACCCTAGGTACGCACATGTATTTAGAATCCAATCTGAGATTGGCAAACTCCAGTTCAGTCATAAATTACAACATTCAATTGAGCAAACCTAGCCAGTAAGATGGATTCACTTTGGCAAAATGTTCATTGCTAAAATTGCTGATGGTGTTGCTTGACACAAGAAACATCACTAACAGTCAGAGCAACCAACACTCCTTGCTGATGTGTAGCGTCACAAGCTTGTAATATGGCCCCAATTGTTTGAGGAATTTCCCAAAGAGAGCCGTCCACTACTAGGACTCTACTCCTGCCTATGGCAATTGTTAAGTTTGTGTCAAAGTGCACCACTGATGATGTTCCCTGCAAAAATGCACATTCACCCCTCTGAAAACATGCTTGGCAGCAAATATTCAGTTCTCCCCAACCTCCGAATCCTCAAAGATACAAGCCTCCCACAGACATCCTGTACTGTTAAGCACAATAACTGCAGAATGTGGGTCTGGTAGGAAGAGGGGAAGAATGAGCATTACTTGGTAGGAGAGCATGGTCCACTGGCCAGCAGGTGTGGTAACAGCACTGCCAGTAGTACCATTTACTACAGGCTGTGACAGGACATTGACATTTACTTGCAACAGTTCCATTCTGCAAGAGAGGAGCATGACAATGGAACTTCAAGCCACTGAAATAGGACATTGTTGATCACTAACTGAAGTGTCACCACTGATATCTATTTCCTATTTTCCAATATTCCTAATCTTCATGACTTCTAAAGTGGTGGGACCCCCTAGAAAAAGGCATTTGCAAAACCATTGTATTTGGCCAGACTCACTGACATATCCATAAACAACCTTCAAAATAGAGAACAAATTGCAATTGGACCAGGGATGATCAAATTCACCTGTAGAAGTCACCCAAGACATCACCTCCAATGCTGACAGTCATCCTAACATTTATAGTTTGGTTCTTCCAGCTTGTAGCAACCTTTAACCTAGCTAGTGCAACAAGTGTGTTAGACAATGATCCTCCATCAGCAAGCTTATAGTTATGCCCATCCAGGGCTCCAACACACGTCCCCTTTCCTCATGATCAACAACTTTCCTGGAGCCCTTTACTAAACCTAATTGCTCCAGGAAGTTATCACCAACAATTCTTGAAAAGTCAACATGCCAATTTGCACCAACATTAGTTCTCATTAGTGTTGTGCAGATCTTCTTGACTCAGAGGAAACATTAGGTGGAAACGCAAATAGACCAAGAAGAAATCATATGTAACATGCTCCGGACAACCTACTACAACCAGAGAAGAAGAAAGAAATTCAGCATAACTTGGCCAAGTCCCACTACATCCAAGCAATCTGGCATGAGTTCCCACATGAGTAACAAAAGATTACTTTCCAGCTCTTAACATATTATTAGCATTCAGCTAGACAGCCAACACCTCTCTGTCAGAACAACAGTCTCGATGTACACTCATGCATGCCTGCCTTCCTTTCATCATAAAAGAGACTCTATCTTGTGCAATGGCATGCAGATTGCCCAGATGCAGTACAAACAGTCAAGTCCGCTATTGCAAGCATAATGGACAACACAATGCAATGGAAGCTCGAAATAATTAATAGCAATTAGATACCAACAAGAGCAAAACAAAACTGTGAAGTTGCATACCTTTTGATTTGGTCTGTCCCGCTTGTACAGGGACACAAGCTTCTAAATCAGGTAGAGCAGGGCTTGCTCCCCTTGAGGAGGTTCTCCCTGACACCAGAGCTGATACAACTAAACTGGTGCGGCCTCAAGAAACTGTGCACCCAGGCCCTTATGTCCTCCACGTTCAACAGGAATAACATTTGCCAGAAACAGGAGATTTCGTCATTTGTTGTCTCTGATGGCAGTGGGAAACAAGAGATTTCACCAATTGTTCTTTCTGACACCACTGCTGTCAATAACACCAGTGCTCCAGTAGTAGTAGCACCAGTCATGATCACAGGAACCTTGGCTACTACATTGGAAGGCTCCAACCTCCCCTAGGGAAACACCAAAACACCCCTTATTAATCCCACACTGGTTTTTTCCTTCCTTCAAAACAATCTGTTGGGTTGTCAACCAGTGAGTGTACCTGTTGCCTGGATTTCTCCATCAATGGTTGTAGGTGCTGTTGCAGGCATGGTGAGCACTATCTCATGCTACCTCCTTGAAATACTCAAGGTATGTATGTGCACCTGACAGAAGGGAAAAAAGTTTCAGTCTTTTGATTTCTTGTCTTGTAAGCAATTTTGAGTAGGGTAAGGCCCCAAGGTGGGGGGAATTAAAAAAGTATAGGGCCTAGAATGAGGCAGTAGCCAAGCATGGTCCTGCATTTTGGGAATGTCCCACATCCGTGGGCCTTACCCGTTGCAAAGCGCAAGATGAACAAAACATAAAACAGCACCAGAGATTGATTGAGATGATGTTCATATGATGTTCACTGAGAGCTAATTTGTGAATTTTGGTATACACACACACATATATATATCAGATGCAATCTCTATTGGGTGGCACTCGAGAGTCCAACTTTTCACATGGAGATTGTTGGCATTGATTTGGGGCACAGGATCGGACCAGTTTACAGTGCAGGCAGGAGGGTACCACAATGTGTGGCATCCAATCGGGAAAATTATACAAGAAGAGGGTATAGAAGCATTTTACAAGGGTCCGCCACCCACAATCGTAGGATGGGTGCACCAATGTATATGACAACCTCACATGCTCGTATCATCACTCTCCAAACAAAAACCAGCTGGGCAATCTTCAGACACTGGCATTTGGAGCTTTCACAAGGTGCAAGCAATTTCATCTCTCTCTCCAAACTTCATCCTACAACCCTAAACCCTATTTCTTCCACATCTATGTAATGGGTTGAATTAAATAGATAATCATCCAAAAGTCATCCAATTTTTTAATATTCCATTCATGGATGAAGTATGAAATCCAGCTTCTCTTTCTACCAACTCCCCCCCACTTCTCTCTCAACAGTAGTGTTTTGTTTTTTGTCAATTTTGTGTTGTAGCGAAGTGGCAATGAGTCATAGGAAGCTTTAGCCAGATTTGGCTGCAAGCTAAATATCAAAGTAAAGTTTTTAAAACATCCTTTTGTATTTTTGGCTACTTTACTTGAGCCATGTAAAGAAACTTGACAACTTTGGTCAAATTATGGCTATTGAAAAAATATATATGTACATGATTTTAGCACTTTTAATTTTTAATATTGCTTTTTGGCTATGTACGGCCAACAAAAAAAAAAAAACTACTTTCAAGCTCTCTTGTGCACACGCTCCCTTTCATATGCTCTTGCTAACGCATAGGCTCCCGCCTAGCGCTCTCCTTGTTGCGTGCGTGTGCTCCTTTTCCTTGGGGTGGCAACTCCTGTATAATAAGTAGGGGTTTGTGACATAAGAAAGCTAGTTAGAGCTTATGGACAAATTATTATGAGTTTATAATACCTCATAATAAAATTCTAATGATTTGAAGTTGGAGTTGGATTTTATAATAAAAATGTGTACCTTGATTAAAATTGTGCAAGTTGAGTTGCTTGTCTCCCACTTCTAGTGACAAGTGGAATATGTGAGCTAGTTGTTGGCAACATGGATGTTGATTCTAGCAAAGGTGTAGTTGTTGGACATGCTTGTGGTGAGGTTGATTTAGATGTATTTGTGCTCTTTTTGTCGTTGTTGTGTCTTCGCTTTTGCTCATTTTTCACATAGTTGTCCAAAGTTTTCTTGTCTTATTGTGGCAACAAAAAATCTCCTGTTTTTACATCTTTTGTCAAAGTAATCAAGCATATAACATGACTCAAATTGACAAGATTAGCTTCATGACCACTCTAACGACCATATGAATAATGAAAACCTTCAATTTATTTGTAATACTTTTGTAAAATTTTGATATTTTACTCATTCAACTAGACAAGCCTCACATAAATGATATGCCCACCTTTATCAAGATGTTTTATAATTTTCTATACACATCCTAAGTACCAAATCAATTTCTTACCTTCTTCCATGATGATACCAACATCATAAAAAATATCCACTTCATGGATTTCTTGTGTAAAAGAACCTTTTACACATGTTCTATATTGTATTCACCTCAACCTGTCCAGTGGTAACTTAGATGGTCGATGGGCATTTAGCTCAGTTATGAGCCTCATTTTGAAAATTGTCCCCTTTCCTGTCACATCAACAATCAACAATACCTTAATAGCTTCTGGAATTTTTGCAACATTAAAAAACTTTGAAATACATCCCTCAATTTCATCTTGTTGTTCAATGTCCAAATCAGACGCTTTCATTAACACATCAACCTCACTAACAAAAGTCTTATCATTTTTTAAACAAGACTCATGACCTACACAATTCACAAGCACATCATTTGCAACCACATCAACATCTTCATTGATTTCCAAAAAACAACAATCTATGATGTCTAATGAATCTGTAAATGATGAATTCTAAGGATTTTCCCACTTACCATGAGACAAAGAAACTTTTTTCATTTCAACATCTAAGGCCTTATTTTGAACCTTTTAAAAACCAGCCAACCAAGCTTGTTTTAAAACTCTATTTGAAATTGAATCATAATTAGAAAGATTAGCATAACAACAAGCCACATTACCTTCCCACCAAATTTTTTTTCATTGTCTTGATTCCACAAACAATGGACCATCTTCTTCAAACTTCATTTGTTCAATTCGCCCTATGTGTGAAATACACTCAATTGCTTCCCTAATACAAAAATTGTGTTTTTTTTTCACATGTTGTTTAAGAAGAAAGAAAAAGTCTTCACAACAATCTAAACCAACTTTATGTAAAACAATAAGCAAGTTAGGAAATAAATCTTACATCATCATAATATGTAAAATTGTCGAATGACAAAAAATCAAACAATCAATAATGGACTTTTTAGTCAACCATTTATCTTGCAAGTTGTGTCCATGTTAACATTAATAATATATTTAGTTCCAAAATAAATCATATACACCACAAACGATGATCATTCCATTCATTTTAATAGAGTTCCTCAACCATAAAAAACTTCCAAAAATGCTTGGATAATTTGAAGATGTAAAATTGTACTTTTGACATGTTCCTGAAATTGCATTCCTTCATAAACAATACTTTCATCAATTGCTTCAAGACATTTTCTTACCTTAGGAAAAACAATTTGTAGTATAGTTGGAAATTCTACATATCCTTGACATTGATGTCTTCTTCCAACAATACATGTTGGTCTTTGTTAAAATTTTCAAGAACTAACAATAAATGATTTTGGCTTGGCATACATTTACCCCAAAACATAATTCTTATCGCCAAAAGTAAAGGATTTTGGAGTTTCTTACCCACATGCAAAGGGTCTTACATCATTATTATTGGCGCGTTGTCCACCATCTTTGCACACATTAAGAAACCTTGAACTTTTAAGCCATAGGTCCCCTTGGAAATGTTATCCAACATCAACTTCCACCACTATTATCCCCATTCGAAGCATGACCTCGCAAAGGGCTTATATCTTCTTCTAAATATTTCTTACGCAACTTTCGTATGAATTCCCACTAGCTTTTAACCTACAAGTGACCAAACTAGTTGCAAATACTCAACAAGCAATACATTAATCTTGGCAACCCTACCACAAGAGGGTTAGCAACAAGTACACAACACATTGTTCTAACTTGTAGAGTTTCAAAAACATTTTTGATGCTAGTCCATGTGGTTGATGATGGATTGATATCAAATTTGCATTGATGAATTGGATGTTGACATGAAATTTGGAATCCACAAAACCCATCAATTGTATCTAACCTCCTACTCCATGTGGCAAGTTCAATGCATTTCATTTCATCTTTTCCACATTCAAAAGGTATTGGCATTGAAAGTCCCAAATGTTTTCTACATTTCTTTAGAATTGAGCACATGTAATGAAACATAGATTCATTGATACCTATAGAATATATAAAACCTTCCTTAAAAAAATTAGATTTAGTTGTGTTTAAAGCTAATCCTACCAAATTTTTGATAATGAAATTATGCGTTGATGAACCTCCAAAATTTTGCAAAACTTCAAACAATTTAATTGTACTTGCATGATACCGCTTCCCATTTCCCTTATCACCATTCTATGGATAGATAAAATATTGTAAACAATATCCATAAGTAAATTTAACACTATAAGATGTTTTTCAAAAGCTCTTACATTAGAAGCTCTTGTAAATAATTCAGCAATTTCTAGAATAGATCCTTTAGCTAAAATAGATTGGAACTTTATTGAAAATTAATTTCTTGATTTTATTACCCTTATCAATGTAGAGTTTAGTAAAAACACCTAGTCGTTTGCTACATGGCATTTACTTTCCCACTTTCTACAAAATTCAATAAACTCATTTTTTTGAAGCATGTCCCACCTACTACCTTGCTCACATTTTCATTCACCTTTTGGCATTGTCATGTTATTTAGCTGACTTGGCCATTTTTGAAAATCTAGAAAACTAAAAATCAAGGAATATTTGTTATAAAACATTGTTGAACATTCAAAGTGACAAAATGTCCCTTCAATTGTTAAACCTAATATAGTATGTCTATAATTAGGGTCAACATTCCATCCTTTACCAATCATGTGATCATTCAACAAAGGGCAAACATCAATCAAATCATCTCTTATGCTAATGAAATAATTATGGAATCCATGACAAATGCGTTGTTGACAATATGAATCCAAATCATTATGAGGAATATCAACAATTTTGGGTATGTAAGAAGGAGGATACTCAACTTTACTTGCAAGAACCCCTTTCGTTAAAGAGTCTTGAAATGTCATTTGGCCACCAATAATTCCAATTGTTGCCTTGTTCTTTTAAGCCAAAACATGTGTTGCACCTCTCACATGTTGTCCATGTCCACCACCCCAAAAGTGCCATTGAAACTACAAAATGTGCATTTCCAAAACTTTTTATCTATCATCTCTGCACCTAGCACAAGTTTCAAAACCACAATATGATAACATGATGTGAGATGCAATTAAAAAAAAAAAAACACATGAAAACTAACTTTGTGTTCATGGAAAATATCATTTACTTTTTGCAGCATATTTGAACACCCATCTTCTCTTCACTTCATGGTTTCCTCTGCCTTCTCTTGGTCTTTTCAAGCTTCCTTTATAGCATTAATTTCCTTGTTTTGTTACAATTTTAAATTCTTTTCATGACCACTATCAAATCCATTAGCTTTAGGGGACAAGTGAATTTTCCAGTTCAAGAGGTTAAATGTGGATTGATACTTCTCTTTATCCCACATGGTACACAATACATCACCCACTTCCCCATGGTTTTTTTCTCATGACTAATTTGTGGATGGTATGGACGTTGCCTTGCAAATCCCCAAAGTGAATCCTCTTCACATTCTTGCCAATTTTTCATCAATTGTGATGGCATTACCTTGTCACAACGAGCCTTCAAGATACATGATTTCAAATCATTTTGAATTTCTTCAACTTCTAAAACATCATGTTCTAAAAACTCAAGTTTCACTTTTTACAATGCATCATTTTCAAAGCCTCCATGAGAAGACATATCTTCAAGACTATGGCCTCACTTATGGAGCTCTGGACATGAAGGTCTTGTAGTCAAATCAATGTGAGGAACAACAATACTTGCTATTTGAGAACACATAGTGGGAACAACAATAAAAGATAATTTTTTATGGAAATTTTGATGATGCAAGTAGCAAGAATAGATTTTTTTAGTCTTTTGTAAGCCTAAATAACTTTGGTAGTCACAATACTTCACATCATGTTTCTTTTGGCATGGTCCAAAATTTGGGATATCATTTTTTGGCCAAACATGGAAATGTTTGCGGCAATCACAACATCCACACAAAAATGGACCATTTGATGATGGTTCAAGGTTTTGATAGCCACAATCATCACCCATAACCACATTGCTGCACTTGCCCCACTTCATTTGCAAAAAGTCAACAAATACCACCTGAATGAGCCTCCCACACCTTGCAAAAATCTACCTAAAATGGGTTTGAAATATCAATTACGGCAAGTTAGAATACATTTGTCACCTCCTAACAACATGTCACTTTGAAAGTCACATCATAAAACCATAAATTAACAACTTAATTTATGTCACAATAATGTTGAATATTAAAAAGTGCAACCATGGTGTGGGCTGATTTATTTTTCAGACCACAAAACTATGTGACATGATAAAAAACACACAAAAAATATAGCTCGGAGAAAAGATAAAACATTAAAACAACAAAAGTGACACATTATAATACATATTGATGACAAAAAACTTAATAAGACAAAATCAAATAAGAAAAATAAGTTACACCAACATAACAAGGAAATAAACATGAAGAAAACAAACCACAATTTGTATGGATGAGGAAATAATTAGTGTTAGATGGTTATGTGAGCTTTAAAGGTTTAAAACCACATCCGGATCCCATCTAAGACTCATGCCTGGAACACTTCCTTCTTTAATTCAACTTCATACTCCAAAGATTCATTACCAATAGTAGCAAATGTCGACTCTTAATTAGCTTTAAGTGAGAAACTTGAATTCCCAACACTTGGGTCCAAAATCTCACCATGTTGTTTTCGAAACTGCATGCCAATACTAGAACCACATCTAAATTACATGATTTTTTCCTAAAAACAAGTCCCCCACTTGAGGCTAACCATTGTATAACACTGATTTTGGTACACATATAACATTGGTTTTAGTAATTAAACATGTGCACAATATAAAAGAATAGAAGAAAAAACGGCCAACAAATAAAAGAAAAAATTCTTGAAAGACAAGGGGGTTGTGCTTCTTGCCTTAAACTCAAATGCATGTACACAATAGATGAAAATGGAAAAAAAAAAACCAACAAATAAAAAGAAAAGCTCCCAAAACACAAGGGGGCCATGCTTCTTGCCCCAAACCCAAAAACATGTACATAATATAAGAAAAAAAAATTAGTTTACAAATAAAGCAAGGAATGAGACAAACCATGCCACATGTATATAAGATGTTAGAATGTCCAAAAGACAAGGGGTAGAAAGAAGAAGAAAAAAACAACAAAAAAAACAAAGGTTAAAGAATGAGATGCATACTAAGTATCTTGAGAAGGTTTGGTAAATATGCTTGCTGGCCCAAGCCAATAGCCCCGCACATGACTTGTTGTGCTTCTTGCCCCAAACCTGAAAGCAAAACAAATATAAGAAAAAAACTAGCCAACAAAACAAAAGAAGGAATGAGACAAATTTGGATAACACATGTACATATTTTTTGTTCAAAAACACTCAAAAGACAAGAGGTATGAGAAAACAAATAGCAAAAGCAAAAAGGGTTAGAAAGTGAAATGTATGTCCTAACGAGTTGTTCAAATGTTTGTTGCTCAAGCCAAAGACCTTGCGCATGCTCTTGCTTCTACTTCTTTTCCCAAACTTGCCTCCTTACAAATCAACCTTGAGTTTGTTCCCTAAACAAGCCAACAATCCAAAACCTTGTAAAAGCAAATGCTACATAATCAAAATCTTAAAAAACAAATATTTCAAAAATTATGCACATCAAAAGTGTCACACATTTATTAAACTTGTCAAAACAAGCGAAGATTTGAGCTGAGTTGCAAATCAAAGGTTTCAGATGAGTGTCATATGTTGTTAGAGTAATGAGTGTGGAAGAGAACTCGGACTTCCCCTGTAGGCTATCTCTTCACCTTCTCTTAAGGCTTACATAACTTTAGGGTTCTACACCTTAATGGATAGATCTACACCCTCACTTATTTAGGTCCTGGAACTCCCTATCTTTATTATAAAATACTTATTATAAAAATTTCAACATATAATAATTTGTAAGAACTGAAAAAAACACTGGGCCCTCTGGACGCAGACCCCTGTTTAAGAAAAATCTTTTATTATAAGTTCTTAAAATCACTTTTGAATATTTAAAAAATTTCTAATAGAAAAAAAAAATGTGCCATTGGATTCTATTCATTTCTTTCTTTCTAAAGGTGTTATTAAAAACTACATCATAAAACAATTTGAAAGTTTCATAAGCATTAGAAATTATAACAAAAAGTTCGAACACCCGGAAAGAGTTAGTTGCCACCCCGGGTCCTTCCTTCTCTCTCTTTCTTTTTTCCTTGCTGCACGTTTGTTCAAGCTGATCACGTCTCATTATAAGATTCTGCTGCACGTTCGTTCATCTCACGTTATATTACCCTTGTCGTCCTGGAACCGATGGTTGACGAACTGCATGCTACGGCAGGTAGATTATTCGATGTAACGTTTGAGATCAGCCACGGACCGCAAGCATGCGCGCATATTCATCTCAGGATTCTCATATTATGATCAGTTCATCACGCGTGCCAGTACTTGGTTGTAGGCGAAGCAGTGATGGTGCCGTTCAGCATGATGCAGCAGGGTGTTTGGGGGACGTCTCGCGGTGAGTGTGGCACTGCTACCTCGGTGAGACGCTTGATTCTACAAGCAATTGTCATGATCGGGTGTGGTTTAGGCGTGATCGTCGTGGGGCAACGTCTGTGTTTGGTGTCGACATGCGGCCCAGAACATCATAGGTACCTGTAATCGCCTCATGAACCTCAAAATCCTCTCAATACTCAGCCATGTCTTCCTTCATCACATGTCTAGGCCCTAGAGTGCAAAATACTATACAAGTTGAACGTCGTTGCTGTTAAATGATGTCAGCAGGGATGTTGATATACACTCCCATTTTACAATATCGAACGACTCCGTTGCAATATCACCAGTAACAGCGGAGATGAGTATCCAGGAAGCAGAAGAAGACATTGCAGACACAAAATGTGAGCCTGAATTGTTCCCTTCGAAGTACTGGACAGGCCAACGCCTGAATCAGTCAGCACAGGTTACCGACAGGCAGCCCGGACAAGCAATGTTCGGGACTATTGCAGCACAACGAGATATTTGGAGGCATCAGCATCCAAGTAGCTGCGAGAACCAGAAATTCCTGGTTTACGTCATGCTAGACTGGGAAACAGGCATCGGCTCTACGATACATGTGACAACAATCGCACTAGGTATGGCAATGGAAACGGGTCGCATTCTGGTATTGTACCCTACTCCCAATCTCAGCTGGGTAAAAGGCGTATTCTGTGAAGATTACGACACCTTGGACACATGCTACTTCGAACCGATTACGTCGTGCTCGGTTTACGACATCTTCGGGGGCAAATTAGAGAAGCTGGACGACATTCCAGAAATTGATATGAGCGGCAATGTTGATCAATCCCACTTGACGGTACTCAGAGCTCACGCCCTTGCGATCGTAGTCACGTGGCCAGCGTCAATTCAGCTGAGCATACCCGACCAATTCCACAAACTTCTCTCGATGTCAGGCATGCAAGTAAACCAATGGTCTCACTGGTGGCGTGCACAAGCAGTGGCTTACATCGTTCGTCCCAATCGTCGCACGTTAGTCGAACTGGATTCCCGTCGCCGGCTTTTTTTCCCCAACAAAGCGATCGATCCCGGGACAATCTCGATTCACATTCGACATGGTGATAAATGGAAGGAGAGTACTCTGGTTGCCGACGAAGACCACTTACGATTGGCAGAAGAGCTGCTGGAGAAATTCCCCGACATCGCCAAACGCAACATTTTCCTCAGCACGGCAGACCCCAACTCCGTCCAGTTCTTCGCCAAATTGACGAACTGGAACGTGTCGTGGACCAACCTGAGTCGTGTGGACGATTCCACCATCAGTCCCATGGACCGCGCCGAGAGAATGGGCTGGACGGAGGAGTTCCTCAACTGCCTGCTCGATCTGGGATTAGCACTAGAATGTGATGCTTTTGTTGGAATGTACAGTTCCAATTGGAATAGGCTCGTCAATGAGTTGCGTTCCACCGTTAGATGCAAAGCCCATTTCCCTTATGTGGATGTTCACCAAGGATGGTACATCTCTGACTATCATTCTTAGCAAGGAACCCCATACCATGTAACCTAACCCTATGTTACTATTATTCATTTGTTCCTACCCCTCTTTTTTTTTTGTTTTTTCACTTTTGTGGTGTAGCCACACTAGCAACCATCCACAGGAGGATCTAGCTACATTTGGGTACAGGGCAGGCAGGAGAGAATTTTTTTATATATTATAATCCTGCTCAGTGGTGTGCTTTGATGGGTTTATTTATTTTTATTTGTATGTTTTGTCACCACTTAGTTTTCATTTTGCGTTTCAATGTGACAGGCAGTTCTTAACAAATGTATTTCATATAATGAGTTCACAAAATTCTAACCTTTCACCACAAAAATAATGTGAAACTCAAAGCGTATAAAACAAACAAAAATAAAGAAAACTTTGAACTTTTTACAATTAATCTTAATGATTTTTTATAAAAACATTCGTGTTGTGCCACAATTCAAACATAATGACACTCACATCAAAGTGTTCAAAGCTTTAAACTTCAAGAGAAAACCAGGTTGATAACCAATCAAACTCAAGAACTGGTTTCCTTTCTAAAGTTTTAGCTTTCAAGCATGGCGCATATTGTTGTTCACTTGTTGCTTTCTAAGCTGTGAGACTACAAGACATAAGTGTGCAACATGTTAGAGCTTTAGAAGGTAACATTGTAGAGTTTGATGATGTTTGTGAAGGCATGATTTTACAAGGCAATGTCACAAAGTATGGCCAATTCAACTTGACAACAACTCCAAAATTTGCAAGGTTTTGAGTTTTTTTTCAAATTGAACTTTTGTAGATTGGTTTGATTTTCAAATTCAAATCAAAAGTCTGTTGTGAAGTGTGATAATCATCCATGTTCTTTTTCAATTTGATGGTTTTACATTTTCCTTTTGTTTTCTTATGTTTGTTTTGGGTATGGACTTTTATTTGAGGCGTGTTGTGCTTTTAATCATCAAATTGCTCCACAATTTTTGTTTTAGATTCTCATGGCACTGTTAAAACCCCATGTAGATTTTAAGTATAATGTTCTTTTTGGTTCTTGCCTTCCTATTTATCCCCTTGAACTTTTTCCTCTTATTTTTGCTTGTTTAGAATATTTTCATGTTTGTTATATTCCTGTTTATGTTGATCCTAATGTTGCTTCATCAAGTAATGCAATTCTTGTTACAACTACATTTATCATGGATTTGGAGTGACTTTAAGCTCCCAAAGCCGTTGTGAAGAAACATAAGTATGAACATGGTCACAAATTTCAAAACGTGTGGCCGACAACATAATTATCGTGGATAGAGTGCTTGATTGATGGGGATGACTAGTCACCTCTATCAGGTGCAAAGTATGTTCAAAAGTTGAGGGCAAAAAAAAACTTTTGACCCCCAAATTGAATTTAATATTAATATTTTGTATTAAATTCATTTAAAATGTCACATGACATGTTTACATTGAATCACGTGTTATAATATAAATCATGTAAACATGTGAATTGAACATCCCAGATTTTTATTATTATTATTATTATTATTAAAAAACAAATATTGAAACACGTGACAACACATCATTTGTCCTCAATAATGAGCAAAATATTCGCATTTTAGTCACATGTGATAATATGTATACAATGGAATCAAAGAATGAACTTGTATGAAGATGATTAAAAAAAAAATTTATCACAAATCTCGTTCACAACTAAAATTTAATTATAAAGACCAGTCAAAAATAGGTGTTTTTCTTTTAGTGTATGTTGCCATGCAAAGAGTAACCCATGATTGAAGCCTGGACTTTGCATCCAACGGTGAGCAAGGTGACAGCAGCTGTTGAACATTTCCTTTAATCCCTGATGTGTCGGGAACAGTGCAAGGAAGACTAGCATCCCTTTCTTCCCCACGTCTTCGAAAGATCATTTTTTCTAAAGGCAGTGCTGGAGACCTAGGTTCCTCACTGAATCCTACTCGGGGACTTCTTGAAACACTCCTATCTAGCTCACTTGAGAGGTTTCCAGATTTACAGTGTTCCCAGGTAGGATTCACTCTCTCAAATTCACCAGATCCACTTGACTTTCTGAAGTTGTTAGGCAACACCCTTGGTTCCTCCTTGGCTCTGTCTGCTAATCTTGAGCTCAAGTCTAGATCATGGCTGGTACTTTCATCATTGAAATCCGGTTCAGTTTTGCTGATTCCTGGAGAGGTAAGAGGCTGTTGCTGGGTACTCACCACTGACTCCAGCCTCAGAGGCACTGCTGGGGGCACGTGATTAGCTTCACACCAGTTGGCAATGAGAGCCTTGACTGTATGGTTTGGAATCAGGTTCTTGTGTGAGAGTGTTTGGAAGGTTTTGGGACACCTAGTATTTCCCTTGGTCAATCCACTTCTGGATACAGGTTCGTTCATAAGTCTGGCCAGATGCTACAATGACTGGGTCTGACATTAGCTCCAAGCATAAAGGGCACTGAAAATCAATAGGGATATTGAGGCCGCTTGGCAGCTGGTCCTTGAGAACCTCCTTCATATGTTCTGCCAGTGTCAATAATTGATCAAGTAGCTCTACATCGAGCCTACTGTCTTTTGACTATGCATGTATCCTCTCCTTTTCCAGCACCTGTTGCATCATACGGCTCTTATTGACAGTATGAACAGAGCGAATTCACCACTTATAGAAACAAGACAAATCACATCCAGAATCTCCCAACTTTGGCAGTAGCAGGCCATTCAAAGAGAGAACTCTTAAGAAAATCAAGGTTTGGACTAGAAGGTACTGAAATTTCCTATGCAGAATCACTTCAATCTCCTCTGCCAAGCATTCATCCGAAGCATCAACGTGGTACTTTGTCGTCTTCAACTCCCTAGTGATGAGCTCCAACTATATATCAGTGTGACAGGAAGTGCATTAATGTTTAAGACCTAACCCTTATGATTTTGCAACATAAAATACTTAGGGACCATGCAAAATCTTAGAGTGTTGTACTATTCAATCTTCATACCCTAAGTCATCCAAGAAACGTACAATAGATGATTAAAAGATGGATGTGTCGGCCTGAGACTGGGATTCTTGCTAGAGTGGAACACAAGTTCTCGCTGTGGTGAAGACTAAAAGATCAATGTGTCTGCCTGAGACTGGGATTCTTTTGCTATCATAGTCAATCCAGATTTGCCCCTCTGATGGCTTCAAAGCCCTTGATCATTTTCAAGGTAACCTATAAGCCATGCACCCTAACCATAATCCTAATGTTGAATTGTTGTTTGAGAAATGCCAGCTATATGGTACCCATATCAAGTTCCTTTGAGTGACTTGAGGAAGGCACCAAATGTTTCATGGGTTATGTGTTCTATGTAGCCTACACTGTGACTTTGGGGGTAGGGAAGATGTAATTAAATCTTGTATGCTCCTAAAGTCTTTTGCATAATTTTCTGGGTTGCAGAGAGATTCAAAACCTGAAAAAAGAAACTCTTGAAGATCAGTACATCATTGTGAGTCCCTTACATGCTGCTGTGTATGTTTGAATGCCTGTATCATTATGAATTGTCGTCCCTTTCTTCTGAATTCTTTCCAGAGGAATGAGTAGAACTTCACTTCTCTAGGATGCAAGCAGAAGTGGAAAGCAGGAATGTTGTCTTCTACATTTTGGCACAAGAAAGAAGTAGTTGTAGATTGTGGAAAACATTCTGGTGAATGTGAGTTGGGTTCCTCTCATAGTGTCTTATGTACCTTTCATATTGACAACTGTGTGCATACAGGTGAAAGCAAGAACTTCAAACCATGAAACTTACAGGACAGGCTCACATGTGATGCAATATGGAGACATAAACATTGGCATTGAGGAGATGGAGCAATATCTTGGATTTGACCCTGCAAATGAGAATGTGACAAAGCCTGTGTTGCCTAGAGTGAACTTGGCCAGCACGTTAATGGCAGGAAAGGAATTTGCTGTGAATCAACATGATGCTGATCTACTTCATCTGTGGCACAAGGTATAGTATTGTCCCATTTGTCTTTCCATCTTACATTTTCTGGAGCAAATTTGCTGTTCAGTTTGCCATCTCAAAAAAAAACAGAAGCAGGTCAAAATGGTGTAGTTTCCTCAAGCAGTTTCTTGGGCTTGAGTGTTTGCAGTACCATAAAGTTGTAAAGGGATCAACATAGAAAGCAAAAGCAGGGGAGGAGCTTAGCCGTGCAACCAGTTTATGTAAATGAAATTGTGATTATTTTACATTTGATTTGGAATTGGTTTTCATCACATTTGTCATTGGTAAACACATACTACTGGAATTGTATATATACAGGTTATTGGATTGTAAATGTACAGGTTTTTCCGAGTATTGGAAAACATAGTCAGGACCCCAGTCGGGGTCATGTATACATGTATTATTCAATTAGCAGCAGATTGATTTGATTAGCTGATTAGCTGTCAAGGCTTCACGGCCTCATTACATTACATTCTAATTCTGCCACTATCAGGCAGTCACATAGAGGTCTTAATGCTTGCAGCTTTATCCGTGCATTTCCACCAGACTAGGTTGTTAGACCCTAAGACAGGGCTGATGAGCATTTGCAATGTGAAGTTGCATGCCCATGTTGTTGCCTTTTTTGGTTTGGTCCTTGACCTAAAGATTTTGTGGGTGCAAGCGTGTGACAGATATGATCGTTCTGTACAACTCAATTGGAACAATCCTCAGGTTTTTATTACAACTTTTGCTCTAGGAGTTTCTATTGGAGTGTTAATCTTGTGTAATGTATATTACATGTGTTGTCTCACTGTACCTTACCCTGGGAAAAGAAAAGAAAACGAGCTTACCTATGCAAGTCCCTGTGGACTATTATTCCTTTATGTGTAACTCTTTATTTTTTTCGTGTAAAGAGTGCCATTCTACAGAGCTCATGTTTTTTATATGTTAAGGGGGTAGCAACAAGGAACACCACAATGATTGCAATTTTTTTAGTTTTTGGGTCTTGGGTTGCATTCACCTGTTCTTTTTTAGGATTGTAGAACACCGAGAACAAATCACTTGCCTTGAATTGCAATTCAAGTTTTTAGAAACCAATAGATAGGCGTTGTGACCCTATGCATAGTTTCTAGTGACAGAAATCAATGCTACTTCTAAATCTGGCAATTTTCTATTGGGCATCTTCAATTGTAGTATGTGTCCTTCTCAAGGTCTAAACTGAGAGGTAAACTGCCTTTGGGATAAACTTTTTGGAAATAACTTTTCCAGTGTCTGTAGCAGATGTCCTGCATCCAAGTAGACACCAATGGTGTGTTTACAGGACCTTATTGTGCTTGTTTTCTGGTTGGCCAGGCTTTGAACAATTGGGGCCTTGCTCTTAGGTACATCTTTTCACTTCTCTCAAATTCTTTGTTGGGAGGCGCAGTATGAGATATGAACTCATATATGACAGCTTGATTATTGTGTTATTTGAGCATTCCCAATTGACACCTTCAACATTTTAGAGAAGTGGCTAGAATCTTGTGTAAAATATAGTAGTAAAAATAAGCAACATCTTTGTGATGTGATAAATTGGCTCACCTTCTCTCCTTGTAATTTAAGAGCTTGGTGCAATTGTTCCACTCAAAGAGAAATGTGCAATTGTCAAGAAAGCAGTAAAAAAGGTAGGTCCACAATAGCCATGATCCATCTTGTGACATCCAAGAAGTGTTTCTCATGCCCTTTGGTAGTTGGTCTGACTATGCTTTTGCTGCACCCCCCCAAGTTGCTTTGGTGGTTGTCTTTTTTATGTTTTTAGTTCAAGAACATTATTTTCTTCCTTGTGGTTTTGATATTAATGAAGTGGTGCCAATCAAGGCATGTTTAGAATCCTAGCAGTTGATGGCTTCTGGCATGATGGCTGAGAGTTGAGAAAGAATGATAGAGTGAGTTACCAAGGATTGGGTCCTTCAGAAGAAAGTTCAGTTTTCTGTTTGGGTGGATGGGGTTTTGTTGGAAGGAAAGCATAGTTCAGGGCAATGATACAACTACAATTTGATTTTCATGGAGTTGTCTACAACTTGGGCACTGTTTTGGTAAGTGAATGGAAGCTATCTTACTCAACACTTTAATGCTTGTTGTACCTGCCTTGAACGTATTTCATTCATAGGATCAGTTGATATCACACTGAACTGAGGATAATACTGGAAAGAATGGGCTTATCTGAATGTGTGGTTTGCAAATTTCTGATATTTGTCATGTGGCAGTATGGATTGGCAAAGGACTCTTCAAGACATGGGCAAAAAATGAATCCAAAGTAGTTGACACCTGCAGATCTGTATAGCTTGTCTGCTGTCTACATAGCAGCCGCACATGCCCTCAAGCTTGACTACCCTGTATGAGTTCCCTTCTTGTCTCCTTGTTTTCCCACGCATTGTTTTTTGGATGATCACTTGTGAGTGTAATTTAGATTGGCTACTGCCATGTTTTGGTTTGGGTAGTCAAGATGGACCAATGAATTGGGTTTGTAATCTTGATGCAGAAGCTTATGCAATTATGTCTGCTTTTCTATTCCCATTGCTACTGGTTGTGTGACAAAAAATAGATATGTTTGTCAAGGTTATTGACCTCCTCCACCTGTTACCAGGAACTGAGAAAATCAGTGGGGATGTTTTGGTAGTTGTTTGTTACCATATGTTGTTGAGGGTTACTGAAAATGCATGTGACTGTTGTTTTTCAAGCTGCTCCTCAGTTTTGTGTGTGTATGTTGTTCTTCATCTATTTCTGTGGTTGGGTTTGTTTTTTTTCATGTTCACAAACATGTTGTCGGACAGAAAACATGTCTACAAGGTAAATGATTATGCATAGTGCAAAGAACATTGGAGTATTCTAAGAGGAGATTGTTTGCTTGTGTGGGATGCAGGTGTACCGAGGTGCCTTACATCTGGTGCACTCCAGGGTATGGTTTTTACTTTCCACTCAACATTCTTTCCTAACTCGCACTTTGAATTTTTGACTCTCAGATTATTGTATATGGACATTGACAGTACTCATTTTTACTTTTGAATTTATGTGTACAGTTGCCTTTGCCATACATAAAAGCAGGCTGGTTGAAGATTTCCCCTCCTGAAAAACCACTCGCTCCTCATTGTGATTGGATGCTATTATGGTTTGTGCTTGACCATGAAGCACTTTATGAGGTATGGGTTGACAATAGCATCAAATACACTATTTGAATGTTTGTTGTGTGGTTCGATCCAACATCATCCCATTTTCAAAAGACAGAAGATCTGATTTGAAAAGGGATGAAAGGAAAACACCAATTGTAATGTAACTTTAGAATATCAAAACAGAGGTCTCTGAACATGCATATACTTTAATGACTGTTGTCCAAATGCTCACTATCAGGTTTTGTTCTAATTGTTTTTCCCTTGTTCCTTAGGGTTGGGTTTCCTCTTTTTCATGCTTGCTAATATGTCACTATTATGTTGTCAGATCTGAAATCTTTAGAACCATATTAATTGGTCATTTCTGAATTGTATTGAGATTGAATCAAATCATAAATGTGAAGAAGTTTTGAGTTACTTATAAAGATGTGTACATTTGGAGTGTTGTAACTGGGATTTTTGAAGATAATGCACTATGTGGTTTCACAGATGGAGAAAGTGGACCGGAAGTCTTTGGCACATAACTATTCAAGGTGTGGTATATATGTAGAAAGTAGCACCTCCAATTTGCCCTCCTTGCTTAGAATAGCAGTGGAGGACATTGTGCACATGGCACCTTCTATAGATCTGAACCATGAATTTGTTATTATTTTGGGGTGTCCTCATCTGTTTTTCAGTGTTTCAAAAATCTTTGTTGCAAAATTCTCTTGGTTGTTCCTCATGAGTTATTGTTTTAGATCCATCAAGTATGTGCAAGTGGTGGAAGAAGAGAGGGGCATGAAGTATTTCTAACTTTGGGTGTGGTCGTTATTGATGAAACATGTGTAGATGTTTTGGATTATGTTTGTGGGAGAGTGTCATCTCCTTTTGTGAGACGTTTTGTGTTCATTTTGCTGCATGGTGGAGGAAGTATTGATGTGTGAATCCTTTTGTTCTCCTAAATACATGGGTTGCTACCCAATCTTCAATTTGGTTGCGAAACTTGGTGAAGAAGAGGAAGAGGAGAGTGGGGAACTATCATTCAAGCCATTTTGTGATTTGATCAAAGCCTTTGGGAATACACTACCAGTGAGCGAGGTATATTGAATTATGTTCATGTTCAATGGTGTGGATTCTTGTTCAATCTTTGCAAGTGGATAGTATAGTTGTTTCCTTTTGGTTTTTCTTTTACATTGGCTATTCTTCTATATTTATTTACTAGATTTCCACCTAGAGGAATGTGACCTTCAATATTTGGAGTTTGTGAGTGCTACCTAACATAATGACTAAGTCTTGCTATTGCTTCTGGAAACGTGACCGAAACTTAAGATGCAAATTTTGCTAATTTAACCAAAATTTTGGGTGGATTATTGTATAATTATCTACGCCACTATCGGGAGCTAATGAAGTAATTGGGTAGTTTAATAGTCCATGGAGCTCTTATCATCCAACTTTGATTTCTCATTGCTTCATATTTGTTTTGGGTGTTGCTACAAGTTTTAATACAATAGCTCAAGAAATAGAGAAAAATTCAGCAACAATTGTAATAATAACCAACCAGCATCATTGCACAACAATTGCAGCATCTCCAATAGTGAAAACACATCAATAGATCTAGTAGCACAACAATAACTCTAAGTAGTAAAATTAAAAAAATAGCAACTCCCATTAGTAGCACAACACGAATAACTCTAAACCTTATACCCTATACCTCTTAAACCCTAAACCTTATACCCTATACCCTATACCTTTTGGATTCAAAACATTAATATGCCTTAAAAGTTGAATAGTCAAATTTGTGTAATTGTAAAAAACTATTGTTTAGTTGTTACTTTGCAAAGACACATTTGATGCACATAACTCCTATTTAGCTTGCAATTTTTCTCATGTCATTTACTTCATTGAGCTTTGCTTAGTTTGTTACTATTTCTTTTTCCTCTCTCAATTTCTGTGCACATTTTTTAAGCAGTCCACTTGTAGGTTGTCTTCATTACATATTATATTGTTTAGACTTGTTCTACATTTCTTTTTATTAACATGGTAGGTGTTAACAATAAAACAAATTGTCCAGTTGTTATCATCAATGACTTGGACTCAACAATTAAAGATGTAGCTTTTGATTGTTTTATTTTGAATAGATATGGGAACCATGACAAGATAGCTACTTACATATATTTGCTTGTAGATGTGACAGATATTCACAATGTATGTACTGTTATAATTGGAGGTTCCCTTATCAATTTTCACAAAAACATCACTTTTTCCATGCAGACATTATCGCATCTTTCAACAAGAGGATTCACGACAAACGGGTGACAACATCAATTGTTGTTGTTATTATACGATTCCAAGGAGAAGTAGACATTCATTTCAAGCTCATTGTAGCGGATGCAAGTGCAATTCGATACCAAACAAATCTAGCAACAATTTTTGCTCCGGTTGTCAATGAAGACATAATCGTGCAATTGACTCTATTGCATGGACTTTACAATGGGGCTTGGTGCTCAACATGTCACAATAAAGGTATGGAAATAACCTTATTTATCAAATAGCAATTTGTACTCATGTGCAAATTTATCATGTAGTAGTTTTTCAAAGATTGTTGACCTTAACATCTCCAGGTAGATTGTAGGTGTTATTATTAAGCTTGTGGTGATAAAATAACATTGCACATTTTTGGGTGAAATGTAGGTGGTTGGATATTTGTTTGTCCCCAAACCGACATTGCCTCCATTCAAATGGGTTTGTGAAACATGTCGTTTGGCTGAAATATCAAAGCAAGACAGTGGTCTTTTTTATTACAACGGTTATAAGGTGGCCAATGCATGTGTTTTGATCAGGAACTTGAAAGGTTATATTCGCTTGCCTAACAGACCAATAGACGAATTTGCATGGTGTTAATTCTATAGAGAACTACTTATATAAAATGGAATGCAAGGCTTCAAATAGTGATTTGTGGGCTAATTTCACAATCTCCTTTTGGTTATCCAAATTCATAAAACGTCCAAAAAGCTAGTCAACAAGAACATGTAGACCATACATGAATGTGGGAGACAAATTCAATATGAATGAGAAGTTAATTTTGGCATATCATGAAAGTATGAATGGTCATTTTGAATTGGTAAAAAAACTTGAAATACACAATTCATCTTTGAACAATAACATTAGTAACATGCAGAAAAAAGATAATACAACAATCAACAAATTTCAACTATTACAACATGAAATTCCACAATATGAAATTAAAAGATGTAATGGATAGATTTGTAAAATAATAGATATTAATAAAAAAATGTAAAATTACTAGTACATATATTACATGGACAAAGGAGAATGATCTCATCTTACAAAACCTAATCAACATGAATGAAGGAAAAAGTTTGAAAACTCTAGCAGAAAAATTCATAAGTAATAATCTAGATCCGATGTTTAACATTGAAAAAGTAGTGAGACATATTCAATACATGAAATCAAAACAAAATAGTTCAAGAATTAGTTTACAAAAAGCTTAAGCAATGATGATTGTAAATCAAACATATATAATCCAAAAATTGTGATATTGCAGGCATGAATGTGTTGCTTGTGAAAGGCTATGGTTCAAATTGCAAACCTTTCATCTTACTAAAAAAAAACTCAACAAGTAGCAAAATATGTATCTAGTTTGGAAACAAAAAAACCTAAATCATTAGGTAATTTGTTTGTATGTTGTACTTGTACAAAATCAATTGCTATAATAAAGAACCTAAATATCTAGTTCCTCATAATATTTTAACTAATCCAATCATTAATTAAGTGTCAAACTTATATGAATTAGAGGAAAGATTAATAGCTCCTCGACAAACATTCACACAAATATAGCAAGTTGAAGGGTATGGACAATATAAAATTTGTGGAAGCATAATCCATGTACCAACCAATGTCAATAGAACACAATCTATATTACCATGCATGTTAAATGATGAAGCCACATTTGGTCTTCTTTTGAAACGTAGATTAAAATGCAAATCCTTTTATCTATTAGGAAACATTCGGCCTAACCAAGTGATGGTAGCTTTGAGAGATCTTGTGAAAACTCCATTGTACATAAATGCAAAAATTTCAGTAAAACCTATGTGGGAAAACATGTTTAACATTGCAAAAACTCAACAAAGTAATTTCAACACATTGCAAGAAATAGAATTAGACATGGAACAAAGTTGAAGAAACAACTAAAAAGCTTGCCACAATACTTTGGTTCAAAATTTATTATTGCTTGATCAAATTATGAACAATGAAAATATTAATACTATGGCCCCCAATCAAGACTACAAACCACTTGGACTTTTCCAAGACCAAAATAACGAAGAATGTAATTATCCCACTTTTCTTTTTGAATGTCTCAAAAACCTTCAATTCTAGCCAAATTTCGGTATCAAAATATTGCTCAATGGGAACTCATGCATAAAGGTCATAGATTTGTTAGACACATACCAAACTTATTTTTTAAGGCCATTAAGGTTTTTATACAACAAGTCAAATTTGCCTCTTAGATCATAATACATAAAGGCAAGTTAAATGATTATGTATTGAGAGCCAAAGATCTTACAAGTAAGCTTAATTTAGATAAATTATTATGCTCTGATTTAGGCTATCATGATTTAACACATTTGCAATTGTCACTTGATTATTTATCCAAACTTTGACAAGATGCATTTGCCATGATACGTCAATTGGGTCCACCAACTTTTTCTATGACTTTCATTAGTGCAGAGAGTAAATGGACTACATTAATGTCTAATTTACACATGTTGAACAAGAATCAGATGGAAATTATGAAATTTTTTATGAACTTGAATCTAAACATTTTACAGATCTTGTCAAGTCTGATCCAATTACATGCGCATGTTATTATGATCATTGAATGGCTGCATTTCATAACCTTTTGAAAAAGGATTCATCCATCTTTGGTAAAGTTGATGATTTTCATTTTGTAACAAAATTTCAGAATAGAGGAAATGAACATGATCATGGTTTGTTGTGGATAAAAAATGGCCAAACGTATGGTGTAGATAGTAATGAAACTATTGAACAATTTGTCTACAAATATGTAACATCTAATAACTCATTGCTTCCTTCGCATTTGAAAGATTCACAAATGCATAAACATGGACAAACTTCCAGAAAGAAAAACCAAGTTGTTTGTCGATTTCATTATCCTTTGCCACCTATGCCTTGCACTAAAATATTAGAACCATTAAAAGAAACTTTATCATCTGGCCAAAATAAAAATTGTCGGATATTGCAAATAGGATTTTTAAAAACTTAAACAATATGCAAATGGGAGTTGATATTTCATTTGAAGATTTTCTTAATCAATTAAAATTAGACTTCCCCATTTATATCGATTCTTTGTGTAACAAATTAACAAAACCCACTCTTTTTTTGAAAAGACACGTGAAAGACATTAGAACAAATGTTTATGCAATAAAAGTTGCAACAATATGGGAAGCGAACACTTACATACAATTCATTTTTGACTTGTATGCTACAACAAGTTATTGCACATCATATCTCACAAAAATTGACAAAACTATCACCAACAAATTTCAAACCATTATCAAAAAATGTGAAAATGAAAATGTTGATGCAAACTTAAGGGTAAGAAAATTAGGTATTTTTTTAAAAAATGCACAATAAATGTTTATTCAATTAACAATTTATAAAGTTTTATCTTTATTTCTTTATCACGCCTCAAGATTAGTTCATTTTTGAATACATTGCCTTCATTGAAACATGCATTTGTCCTTAAATTGAACAAAATATTGAAAGAGTTATTGTCAAATTCCACTAACATCAAAACAAAATCTGTGATTGATAAATATTTGGAACGTCTTGAAACATTACATAATTTAGCTTTAAGTGAGTTTGTAGTGTATTAAAATTCAAATAATCATGATTTCAAAAAAAGATGCACTCCTTTAATAATTAAATATGTTAATTAAAATAAACATTGAGATCTTGAAAACTACTATTGAAAACAATTATTGTTGTTCCATCCATTCACAACTTTAGAATAATCACAACTTAGAAATCATGAATCATGGCATGATGCATACGACACTTATGAAAGCTAAATAAATTATGTACATTTAAAGTTCATTTAAAAATTTAAAAAATATGTGCATGGGTTAGAAAATTGGGAGGACCTTGAATTATGTGCACATGACCTTGCACAAATAAATAATGATAGCATTTGGATGGATAAATTTGATAATGTTGATGAAATTTTTTTTTCGAAACATGTCATTAATTGCACAAAAATTGAACATTATGATATTGGATGTGAATTTCACATAAAAATACAATGTACATTATCAATAATTTCATGCACAATTGAAAAAAGAGATGAATTGATACTGAATGAAAATTTTTATTCTCAACTTCAAAAATTAAACAAAGAACAACATGTAATTTTGATGACTGCATGTTCAGGAAAAGGTTACATCCATATCAACCAATACATTTATTCCTCAAAGAGGAGTAGGTACCAATAAAACATTCACACTTTTACTTATGATACAAGGCTTCTTAAGACATTATAACATTAAAACTTGGTTCTAATCCCTTGAAACAAAAGGCAATTTTAATGGCGTACATAGGCAAAACGACATTCAATATTGATGGCACTACTATCCACTTAGGACTAAGCCTTCCATTAAGTTACAAACATTTATAATCTTTGTCAGCATAAAAGCTTGATTCTTTGTTGAAAACTTATGATGAATTACAACTTTTGGTGTTAGACAAAGTTTCTTTTATAGGTAGTAGAATATTTTCTTTTATTGACCTTTATATTAGATCCATCAAACATACACATAATCATTTTTTTGGAAATATGATGTCATAATAATTGGTGATTTATATCAAGCACCACCTATTCAAAATAATTGGGTGTTCCAAAGAAAGTTTAATAGCATTGATGCCTTGGTGATTAATTTTTGGCTAGATTGCATTCATTGTTTTGAACTCACCCAAGTCATGCGTTAAACTAATGACCAATTTATTGAAGTCTTCAATAGATTTTGAATTACAATCCACAATCCTATAGACATTACATTACTAAATCAAACCTGCTTATATCCACCTCCAAATGATTCAAATTTCCCCTTACATGTACTACACAAATAAATCAACAAAAGAAAGAAATGATTTCATTTTTCAAAACATTAAAGGACAAGAATATGTTTTTGATGCTGATGACCAACACCATGACACATGCCCCAAACATTTCAAATTAAAGAATGACCCATCACAAACAACAAGTTTGCATTCCAAAATCCAAATCAAAATTGCAATGTTAATAAAATTGTGTGTTGGGAATTATGCCATTCATGACGAATTATTCAATGGAGCTAATGGGGTTTTCCAATATGTCACCAAGTTGCAAAATAATCAATCCTTCATATGGATTGGTTTTAATAATCCTAAAGCAGGATCTACAACTAGAATATGAAATTGATATTTGTACACAACCCACATTCATGAAACATGGACATTGATACAACCAATTTCTAAAGAGATACAAATCAAAGCAAATTCGAGTCATTTAATCACACATACTCAATACCCAATACAACTAACTGTAGCATCTACAATTCATAGATTTCAAGGTTTAACTTTTGATTTTTTAACATTTGATCCTAGTGGAATACATCAGCACAAACTAACTTACACAATATTATTTCGTGTAAGAAAAAAAAAAACTTGTATTTATTTGCACCTTTAGTTGAAGCAAACATTAAAGTTCACAATACATTTCAAATGAAATGCAAGATTTAAAAACAACAACTCCATGGCAATTGTCTGTACCATATTTGCAACCTTTTAGACAAACACACATAATAATTCAATCATTGAACACAAGATCTCTATTGCTTCATTTTCAAAATGAAATGGATCACAATTACATTTCATATTCTATGCTTGAATGAAACTAAAGTCAAAACTCAAAATAAATCTTCACATCAATATTCAAATCATTCAAAATACAAATCAATTGTTACATATGGAAGCCAAGGAACCATGTTATTGTATGATACAAGTATTGTACTTGATTCATATGAATTTGTAACTATGTCTAGATCAAAATTCATAGCTGCATCCTTCAATACTAACACTTGTCAAATAGTTCACATCATTGTAATTTATAACCCCCATCTTTATCTTTAACAATTTTTTATCTACTCTTCAAGAACTAATATCAAAATCTCCCACTATTTGTCCAATAGTTGTTTTAGGGGATTTTAATGTGGATGTACTCAAAAAACAAACTTCAGAAATAAGACATTTATCTAAGTTTATGACAATCAATAAAATGAAACTTCAATTTCAAGAAAACACAACAATATATGGTTCACAACTAAATCACATTTGGTCAAACAATCCATCAAAACAATGCGTATCAGGGACAACATAAGCTTTTTGGATAGATCATAAACCTATTCATTTTGAATTTAAATTACTTGACCATGTCCCATGATTTCATTGCCTATAATATTCATTTGCTTGAAATATAACAATGGGAAGAACCATACACGATGAGTTGCTTGTTTACAACTTCCCAAGTTTGCTTTTGCAATAAATGATGGTGTATTTACAAACTTTTACAACCCTTCAATTTGGTTGGAGGTTGAACACTTTGATGTCCTTATTGTAGTTAATGTTTATGGGGATTAGACCTTTCATCCCAATTTTTTTGATGTTGTAATTGCTTGTAATGCACTTTCTACTATTGATGATGAATTTGCTCTTGATGAAATATTTTCAAAGTTTTGTTTTTGGAAGTGAATGAAAAAGAGTTCAATAACGTTAATAGAGATAACAATCATAGAGCCAACAAACACATGGAGGTCCAGGTTAAGAATGCTTTTGATGAATGGTGAAAATATCAAGGTTATGACACAAAAAATCTATTGTCAATTTGTTTAATAATGAAGAGACTACCTTACCCTAAGGTCAATTTCGTCAATAAATAATCTTCAAATAGTGAAATGAAATTTTGTGAAAATATGATGTTGACTTGTTGAAAATCATCATAATTATCATAGGCTACATTCTGAATAATTTCAATATTCATGTAACAATATTATAATAGATGATGGAAAAAAAATATTTTCAAAATTTAAAAATAAATTCATTTTTCGAAAAAATTAAATTATTCGTTTCGTTAATGTGGAAATTGACCCTAGGCTACAATATAATAGGACTTGTTGATATGTTGTCATTATTTGTTATTCAAGTTGTGAGAAAAGATGTGAGTTTTTACCCATAACCAAGTAAATATACTAATCTTGTTTTTAAAATTTTGTTGGTTTGTTGTTTATTGTTTGAATTTTGAATTTTTTGTTTTCTCTTCTTGTTTTGAATTTTTGTTCTTTGGTTGTTCATGTTGTTCATTAGGATTAATTCTAATCTTTAATGCAACATCCAGTCATTGATTAGAGGCATTGGCAAGTTGATTTGGTAGAAGTAAAATCAACACATTTAATTAGGTGTTATTCTTGCAATTACATTTAATATTTTTACTGATGTAAATATATCATTAGGTTAGGCTCATCAATGATGAAGTTGCATTATGAACTAAAGCTGGTCTTGGAGAATCTATCAAAAGTCAAATGTCCTTCATAATAATTTTTATAAAAAAAATGGTCTCAATTAATCTATTAGCCCACAACACTATTTTGATTGAATTTGAAATTTGGTTATTTTTATATAAGAATTTTTTTTTATCAGGGGGTGCTTTAAATTGCAAAAGGTTAATTAAAAAAAAGGTTTCCTCAAATTTTCTACCTACTAAGGTGGTTTTGAGGTTTCAGCAACGAGTCTTTAGAAATTGATTGGCATTAGTGAGTGCTCCATCAATCTACATAGACCCACAACTGACTACCTTGCTGATGATGTAATTTCCACTTTTTTGGAATGAAAATGTTCGATGTTGAACTTCCTAAGCACAAATAGTCATTACATTACCATTCATGGTTGGCAACCATTGGAGGTTCTCAATGTCAACATAACATTTAGGCATGTTCCTAGTCACCTTCAAAATTGCCCAATAACAATTAATTCCATTGTTGATCAGAAATCTGTACCTAGTTGGCAGCAAATGCATTGCATAAAGGAGTGTGATTTTGGGTTTCCAATTAAGCTCATCATACATTACATTTGTAGATTCATACTTGACATAGAGTCATACATTTAAATATTTCTGTACAGCTTTTGATTCAGCTCATACATTTGCATGTTCATTGTTGACACTTTCACAGATTTACACACTCATAGTTCATACAATTTTTTTCAAATTCATAGGTGATATGTTGCAATTGTTGGCATGGCATTCAAAGTTCATAGCATTTTTTTCAAATTTGTGGCGATGATACATTCAGCTGTTGCAGTTAGTTCAACTCATATTTCAATTTGGAGTTTTCAAATTCAATTCTTGTAATTTCTATTCAGCTCAAATTTCAGATCTCAGAATTTGAAATTTTTGACTCGGAAACAGTTGTTACATTCAATTGCTTGCCATTTTTCAGGTCAAATTTCTAATTTTGATGAGGGTTTTCAAATTCAGGGTAGAGATCAATAGTCAAAAAAATAAAATGATAAATGCAATTAAAGGGAATGATAAAGGGAAAAAAAAAAAGGAAGAAAAGATAAATGGAGTGAAGGGGAAAAGAAAAAGGGAAGTGAAAGGAAAAGATGAAGGAAGAAAATGAAAAGATGAATTAAAGAAAAGGAAAGGTTTGAAAGATGAAAATAAAACTGTACCTTCCACAGTGGGGAAGGCCCAGTACAGCCTGTCAACCCAGGCTGTACTGGGCCTTCCGGATTTAAGAAGGTAGAGTGAAAAAATTGGGCTACTGAGGGTCCAAAATTAATACCAAAAATTCTGGCTGTTTTTTAAGTGAGGTGTTATGGAGAACACATTGGGAACTTAGGGAAAATATTGGGAATCTGATGGGAACCCATTGGGAACTTAAAGGGAATGTAGTGGGAACACATTGGTAACTAAGTGAAGAATGGAAAAAAACCCTCCCCTCCACCCAAACCTTTTTTTTAAAAGCAAAGTACCTTGAGTGCATGCTTGGGCCTTCCCATTGGCTGTATGAAATTTCTCTAACAAAAGAGTTCGTCACCATTTTTGTCCTGGGCTAATACCCCTTTGCTAACAACACCCTCCCTAACAAGCCATTTTGTGATTCATATTAATTAAGTTCATGGGTGTGCTCACACTTTTCTTTTCTTTTTTTGGTTTTTTGAAGGGGCCATAATGGTTTGCCCATCACCAACTTTTTGGGAACATTGGGCACTCCTCGAAAGAAGTGCCTCTTTGGACCACCAGTTGCAAAATTGACACAAATGTGCTCTATATGGTCTACCTTTTCAGTTTATATACATGAGAGTTGAACTTTGGGCAAACCATATGGGATAAAACCGAGGTGTTATGGGGAACGTTTAGAGTAACAACTTGAGAACCTGGGGAACTTATGGGAACACATACGGAAGATGACGAGAACAAGGAAAAAAGGCAAAAAAAGAAAAAAAACCCTCCCCACCCTGCTTCCAAGTCCCAAAAAGAAAAAACCTGGACCCCTCATGAGTCCATGCTGAGCCTTTCATTGGCTGCATGAGACTTTTATTTCCAAAACTGTTTGTCACCATTTTTATCATGGGCTAAAAGCATGGCAACCAACCCCAAAAAAGAAAAAAGAAAAAAATTCCTGCCTCCTCCCCTTCCCCAAAAAGAAAAAAACCAGATCGTGCACACTGAGCCCTTCATGGGATGAATGCAACTTTTGTTTCCAAAAAAACTGTTTGCCACCTTTTTTCACATGGCCTAGTACCCCTTCTTAAGAACCCCGACAATACCTATTTGCACAATGATTCGGATCATACGATTCTTGTTCATTTTCAAACATCCCAAAAGTCATCTGACCATTGTGAAAATTTATCATTGGAGAAATATGATTGGTGGCATTTCAAAAAAACTTGAAACCATACATTACATTTTAAATGATTTTTTGAATTAATTGTGGGTTGCCACAATTTCTTTTTTTTCCTTTTATGATGTGCTTTTTTGATGGGCCCATCACAAAAAAGTTCAATCAAAAACATATTTTCACTCCAATAGACAAATATTGAAAACAAATGAGGCCCAGGATCCACATCAACCTCAATGCTTTGTTGGCCTTGCCTTAGTTGGCAAGGACATTGTGTATAGATTCATTATAGAGTATAGTAGCTTAAGGGATTTTGGCCCCTAGGTAATAATAGGTCTATTTTTATATGAGGATTTTTGAAAGATAATATTTTAGCTTGTGTTGAAACTTGAGATTAGTTATAGAGTTATAATATCTTCAAGGATTTGGGTTTCTTTTAGAGGATCTTTTGGAAGATTATTTTTTTGCAAGGTGAAATATTTGAGTTTCCATAATTCGTCTTTTGCCTTAAGATACTTTTAAATGTAAATGGGCAAGGTCACAGTGTGACACACCCCTTGTTACTGAAGTGTACAAATAGAAAGTCACATACAAACTTCATATACATATATGGTATTTACCAATCTAGTAGAGGTGGTCCTTCTCAAATACACTTGTGAAAAGTGGTTCTTATATCTTCAAAGTACTTGCACATGCAAATCCTTTGTCTACAAATGATTGCATTGAATACCCTTTGCAAATTACATAGTCAACATGAGCTTTAGAGGATTGTTCTAATCCAATTGTCATTGCATTACTTGATTCAAAAGCAACAAAATTTTAAAAGTGAAATTTGCAAACAAATTGCAAATCTATATGAAATAATGCTCCTCCTTCCCTCTCTCCCCCCCACCCCCCGCCCCAAAGCACATAAGGTGAAAATAGATGATGAATTTGAGAACTCTTCCATCACAAAAACACATCATGTATCAATATTTAAACCTCCCACTCCAAATTGCAATGAAAGTTTCAATGATACTTTATATATATATATATATATATATATAGGGTTGTTCTTTCCCTCTCTTCTCTTCCTAGGACCTCTTGAGTGCATGCTACCTCACTTCATTGGTTACACAAAACTTCTATTGCCAGTTTTGATCATAGCCCAAATTTGCTTAGACTAATACCCCCCTTTTATGATTGTTAAACAATTGTCAATTTTTCATAGGCATCAAGGTAGGTATGTGAATGTGAGGCACATAGAGACACATAGGCCTACCTATTAAGGAGGGAGGTAGGTACAACTTTCAAGAATTTTGTACTGTCCCATCCCATAATAGCCTGAAGTAGGCCTTTCATGTGTTTGGTTTTTATGATATTTGTTTAGACTAATTTTGATCATCTAAAAATTGAAGAGTTCTTTTGCTTGAATCACTTGAGCCTTCAAAAGACACATCTTCGTATACTAACAAAAGTGTTTCTTTGTTTGAATTTGATCACACTCTAACCCTCCCAAATTGTGGGGCCTCTTGTTTTACCTTTGGTATTGCTAAAAAGCCCTCAACAAAGTAATGTGCACGTTTGTCATTTCACAATCTTTTGAACCAATAATGCAAAAGTTATTGAATTTAGAGCGATTTTTTCCTTTGAAAATTAATTTTTGAATGAAAAAAAATTAAAAGAAGTTTGACATTACACCCACTTAAGCTACAATAGTATTGGGATGGGTGACCTTACAAAAGATTGAAGATACTTTGACCAACAACAAAGGGGCTCATTAGTGACAATTGAAAGAAACAACAGATGGAAAGATTTCCAAAGGCTGGGTAAGTTGGTATGGAGATAGGTATCTACTGCACATAAGTTATTGTTTTTTCAGATTATATAGTTTTTGAAGGCACCAATTATCTTATCTTTGTTCAACTTTGTGTCAATTTTGGATATTCTCTTAATTTACATCATAATGGGAAACATGTTTTGTAATGGTTTTTTGTCATTTATCCCCCAACGTGCATTGTTGTTTTGTCTATGTTTGCTTTATGAAGTCACAATTTCCATGTTGAAATGTGAGGAATTAATAAATAAAATTCATGCAAAACAAAAAAAAAACATAGCAATTAAGTGCAACCTAATGTCCATCAACATGTATTAGTATTGATGAAATTAGATGGTTGGATTCCATTTCCACTAGGAATTTAAATTTCCATTATGAAATTTTATTTTTCACCATTTTGGTTTGCAAATAAAATTGGTGAAGAGTGAACATAATTAGATAGTAGCCAAGTCTATAAAACCCACATTTTGGTACATAGGAGATTATAAAATTGCATTGGGTAAAAGATAAAAATGACTTACAGGGAGGGCATTATAATTAGATATGCAAGCTGAACAAACATGGGTATACATTCCAAAATGTTTGTACTATTTTATTTAAATTTTAATTACTTGCTGATGGAAAATTGAAGTCATCTAGTGGACACTTGCAATAATAAGACGACATTTGACATTCTGTTGGTTCCAATCAATGGTAGTGTGTATTTCATATGCATTAACCATAATTAAAAAGAAAATTCTACCTTCCTCTATGACCTGTAGCCAAATTTGGCTAACTTAGTTCTCGTTTGGATGATGGCCAATCTACCTGGCACTTACATCACAATTTTTTTGTTAAAAACACCTTGAGCTTGCACAAGAGTCCTCACTCTGGTACACTTGGGCCCCACATTCCTTTCTGTGGGCCTTCCTTACAAGTTTGGAAAACTCCCAAGCACCCACCCACCCATGGGCCTTAACCCAGCACAAAGGAAGCAGCTGAAGTTGCATTCATTAATAATAGGGAGAAATTTGACATGCAGCACAACTTAGGCATGAGAGGTGACACGTCGTGTGTAAGATGCCATGTGTCACTCTGATGTAGGAGACACTAAATGGAAATATCAACCAACGTTTTTTAATCGGTTGGTTGTTGGATGGAGTGTGGGGTAACTGGATGGGGGGCGGGCCCCAAGGGGGCAAGAAGGAGCTTTTGTGAACATGGGAGCTTATTGAGTTTGTGTAGGACA